>ENA-UOOI01001141-UOOI01001141.1-fermentation-metagenome-genome-assembly--contig:-NODE-1141-length-29305-cov-5.566359_pt1 | contig 29305 bp, 17 predicted proteins | sample MGYA00245779_ERZ724027 | MGnify/ENA primary metagenome ERZ724027 (study PRJEB28704, sample SAMN03018318) | fermentation metagenome | biome: anthropogenic terrestrial biome; feature: soil; material...
TTACAAGATTATACCATATAAACCACTTGGTGGAAATGAGGATTTCGAATTAGTGTTATTCTTCCTTTTCGGTAATCTTTCTACCGGTCAATTCCTGAATTCTCTCAGCTAATTGTCTGCCATAACGGCGATGTGCCTCTCGGCTCGGATGCTGGTTGTCAGCACTAGAACCATCCTTAAGAGGATTTGGCGTAAACCATTCTCCATACATGTAGGGCTCAGGAGAATTACGATTAACACGCTCGATTGCATTTTCAATCTGAGGTTTTAACTCATCTCCCATAGCGCCTAAACAAGCGATAATGATACAGTCGGGATACTTACTCTTGATCTCCTCGGCAAAGCGGACATATTCATTTTCAAATGCTTCAAGGCTGAATTTCTTACCCGGACCCACGCCGGCACGATCATTGGTTCCCAGATTAATAATAACAACATCAGCCTGGTATTTTTTAAAATCCCATTCGACAGCTTTGCCCTTCTGCTGATAAATCTGAGCATCAATATAGGGCCATTGGGTCGGCAGGTCAAGCAAATGGTCGCCAAACAGACTGGAAATCAAACCGTTGCCTGAAATTGCTATGGTGTTCAAATCAGCATCCAGAAGCCGGGCTGCCTCAGCTGCGTAGGTTGACCAGCCGTCCGACATAAGACCTTGGTATGTAGCCTCCGTATAGATGCCATCACCGGCGGAAATCGAATCACCGATCACCTCAATCCGAAAATCCTTGGACTGCGGAATGGCTGCCAGTTTTGCCTTTGAACTATGATCGCCTAATACTTTTAATTCGCTGGCACCAAAAGCTACTCCGGTCAGGATGCCGAAATAGCCCCGATCCCGTTTGCGTACGGTAAGAGTGTGGTATCCTTCCTCCAGCCCATCGATGAGCGTGTACCATGCTTTGGACTGATCAAGCTTGAGAACATGGGCATCTTCCGGTTCAGTCCTATCATCCACAAATACTGAAATAAATGCCGTACCGTCGCCTGCTTTGAGCGTTATTGGCGGCGTGTTAAGCGTTAAATAAGCTTTGATACCTGTACCATAAAATCGAAATGTGAATCCGGCATTAGACCAACTGAACTGAACCGCACCCGTATTTTCATTTTCATAATATCGGCCCAAAAACCGAACATTGTTCTCGTTCACGGAATAATTCCCGTTTTCCAGATCGGGTGCGATTGGATCATATTCATCATTTCGGCTGCATCCGGTTAAAATCTTCAGCAACGTTGTAGTTACCATAAATAAAGCCAAGGTCTTTAATATTCCTCTGTGTTTCATGATAAATTCCGCCTTTCAAGTAATTTGTATGGTTTTGAATTCTCTGTCATTTGTTTGATAATGCATAGATGATCCTCTGCTTACAGGCTGGCCTTAGGCATAGGGATTCGGACAGATTGAATCACGAATGATAAGAGATACACCGGATAATAATTTTGTATTATTGCCCTGTATTTTTCCTTGAATTGCACTTATAAGCAGATACGCTGCATTGGAGCCGATTTCGTTAAAATTTTGCCGGACTGTAGTCAAGCCGATGGATGTATTCTGCGCATTATCCCAATCGTCAAAGCCAATGATGGAAATATCCTGCGGAATACGAACACCATGTTCGGTCAGGTTCTGTATCACTTTAATTGCCAGTTTGTCATTGCAGCAAAATAGAGCGGTTATTTCCCGATCCATAATCTGTTCTTTTAATAAATCATAATCAATATCAATGAGTGGTCCGTTTTGATTTACTTCAAGTCCTGCTTGTCTCATAACGCTGCAATATCCATCATAACGTTCCTGCTCTGAGTTAAGGAAAAAATGATATCCAACAAATCTGATTTTTGTATGCTTTAAACGCAATAGCTCTTTTGTCGCTAATGCGGCTCCGTCATAGTTACTGCAGCCTGAAAAGTAGCTAGGGTGATGAACATTGTAGCGATCCACTAAAACATAAGGAATATTTTTTTGTTCGATTAACCTGTAGTTGTCTTTGCTCTTTACAGGGTCGTATGGATATATAATAAATCCTTCAATGTTCTTATTAAGTATCTTACGAATGGTCTCGGCTTCCTGATCTAAAATATTACTGCTCCATTCAACGATAAGTGAATAGTTATATTCGGCAGCCATACTTTGAGCACCCTTAATTATCTTCATATAGGAAATATCAAAGTAATCCTCAGCAGATAACACTAAAGCTAACAAATGGCTGGAAGATTCTTCTGATGAGGAACCATTGACGAAAGTACCCTTTCTTTTGATCCTCTTCAGATAACCTTCCTCTGCCAATTCTGTCAAAGCTTTTCGAATGGTTATTCCGCTAACATTAAATATTTCTGAGTACTCTTCCTCACTTGGCAGTTTATCATTTGGTTTTAATTCGCCATTTTGGATTTGATTAATAATTGCTTTCTTTACAACCAAGTATTTAAAGTTCCTGCTCATTCATGATTCTCCTTTATTTGTTTATTTGAAGTAACATTAATTAATACCATTGTTTAAAAAGTGTTTGATGGATGATAGGATGCAATTTCCAATTTCAACTTAGTAATAATTAAAGTATATATTAATTTTAATAAAAATCAAGATATAATTTTTTGTTATTATCAAATATTTCTTATCAAATAAATAGTATTGAATATCATAATTTGAATAATGAATAGAAACTAGGCATAACACCAATAAATTTGCTAGGATACTCCGGAAAAGTGTTTATAATGAATAAATAGATACTAGGTATTGACAAAGTTATTGTATAGTGTTATATATAAAAAAGTATACATATAGGTTTATAAAAACATGTTATAATCAGATTTCAAAAAATTAATATGCAGCCGTCTGATTAGTATGTGAGCACTATTTAGACAGGGCCATTGATAGGATCATTCTTATTTTATCTAAATAATGGAGATCGTTACCGCGATTAATTTTGATTGTCATGTAAACGTAAGTATGGATGCGAGTATGGATAGGAGAGGAGATGCAGTCATGAATTTTGATTTTGAGAAAAACGCACGTTTTATGGGACGTTTTGATCTGAGTAATCCTGATGCACCAAGATGCGGATGGGTAAATAGTGCCATATTCATAAGGTTTAACGGAAGTGAAATAAAAATGGTGGCGGAGGATTCTAGCGGTAAAGATTGCGTTGAAATCGTATTGGATGGAATAGCACGTAATTGGATGCAGCTGCAGGAAGGAGTTCACGAATATATAATAGAAAGTGGACTGGATGATTATGTACACACCCTGGAAATACATAAACGAACGGAGCTTCTGTATGGCAGTATTACGTTTCTTGATTTTACGCTTCCAAAGGAAGGAGAATTTCTGTCACCTCCAGAAGCAAAAACGTTAAAATTGGAGTATTACGGAGATTCTATAACCAATGGCAGCGGAAACAGGCACCCTCACGAGCTGCGGGATGCTCCTCATTTGGATGACGGATATATGTCATATGTTGGAATAAGTGCAAGGATGCTAAATGCAGAGTATCATACCCTGGCTATTTCGGGTATTGGAATGCTTCAGGATGCAATGGGGAATAGCAACGGATTGCCGGCTCATTTTTACGGTACCTTTGGAAAGAATTCTGTGCCATGGGATTTTTCACACTATATCGCAGATGGCGTAATCATTAATTTGGGTCAGAATGATTTCTCCAATCCGATTGATGAGGAACAGTACATCGCTGCTTATATAAGCTTTGTGAAGAATATTCTACGGAAATATCCGGACGCATATGTCTTTTGCTGCGTAGGTACAATGAATAATAACTATTTACCGAGTGTGGAAAGCGTTGTTTCAGATTTTAGGAAAAACAGAAACGATAAGGTTTATTGTGTGGACTTAGGTCTTATTCATCCTGAGGTAGAGGGCTGGGGCGGATGGTTTCATCCAAGCGTACAGACCCATTACCGTATGGGAACAGAGCTTGCAAAGTTTATTTCTGAAAAGACAAGCTGGCCATTACTGAAGAGACCTATAGCAGCTACAAAATGCTAGAAAAGGACTTGAAAGAAAGAAGGAGGATCTGATGTATTCATTTGAAAAAAATACGTTAAAGAGGATTGACAGGTTTTTTGGAAGACTAGTACATAAGTATCACAGGATTATAGGCGATCTGGCTTGTACAGCCTATGTTACAAAGGAACCGGTTCCGTATTCCAAAAGATTTACAGGAGAGAAAAAAGAATTAAAGATTGGCGACCACTGGGGAGATTTGTTTGATTGCGCATGGTTCCATTTTACAGGAAAGGTGCCGGAAGGCTACTCGGAGGAGGAACTGGTTCTTCTGCTGGATATCAGCGGTGAAGGATTATGCTATGACGAAAAAAAGGGTCCTCTTACTGGAATTACCCACGGAAGCGCTGTCTGGGAATATGGTTCCATACGTAAGCACGTGGTTCCATTAAAGCTTCTTGAGGTCAGGAACGGCGTGATTGATCTTTGGGTGGATGCCGGCTGTAATGGCTTGTTTGGCGATTATATCAATAGCGGTGATTTAAAAGAAGCACATATTGCACAGCTGTATCCGGAGCTGCGTGCCTTCTATTACGACTTTTATGTCCTTAAGGATGCACTTGCTAATCTAAGTGAGGGGCCAAGGCGCTCTTGCATAATTAAAGCACTAAACGATGCAATGAATGTCATTTATGATTATACAGAGGAAGAAGCAGCTACGGCACGTGGAATACTAAAAAAAGAACTCGATAAGGTTGGAGGAACACCTTCCTTAACGGTGAATTTCATTGGGCATGCTCATATCGACCTGGCCTGGCTGTGGCCGATTCGTGAGACGATTCGAAAAGGCGCCCGAACCTTTGCTACGGTAAACTATATGATGGATTGCTATGAGGATTATAAATTTGGTGCCAGTCAGCCGCAGCTGCTCATGTGGATGAAAGAATATTATCCCCAATTATACGAAAACATTAAGAAACGGGTAAAGGAAGGTAGATTTGAGTTACAGGGAGCCATGTGGGTGGAAGCTGACACGAATCTGCCAGATGGAGAATCTCTGGTCAGACAAATTCTATACGGAACCCGTTTTTGGAAAGAAGAATTCGGAGTAGAGGTTGATAATATCTGGCTGCCTGATGTATTCGGCTATACTGGGGCATTACCTCAAATTATGAAAAAAAGTGGTCTAAAATACTTCATGACTCAAAAATTATCATGGAATGAGCATAATGATTTTCCTTATCACACCTTCCGGTGGAAAGGAATTGATGGCTCTGTTGTATTAGCTCATATGCTTCCGGAGGAAACCTATAACAGTCAGGCTTCTCCTACAACGATTCGCACGGTAGAAAAAAATTATCATGAAAAAGGTGTCTGCGACCAGGCATTGGTTCTCTTTGGCATCGGAGATGGCGGTGGCGGTCCGGGAGCCTACCATTTGGAAAAACTGAAAAGACTTAAGAATTTTGCTAATTTTTCCCCTGCCGTGCAACGCTTTGCCAGTGATTTCTTCCATGATATTGATCATAATACGGAAGAATATCCCCTTTGGAGCGGCGAATTGTACTTTGAAAACCATAGAGGTACCTATACAACTCAGGCAAGAAATAAAAAATATAATCGTTTCATGGAGAAGGCATTAAGAGAGTTGGAATTTGCTTCGGTTCTTGCATTAAAGTACAGTAATTTTGAATATCCGAAGGAGGAGCTTGATGCTATCTGGAAGGAGTTATTGCTTTATCAATTCCATGATATTATTCCCGGTTCCTCCATAAAAAGGGTATATGATGAGTGTATACCGAGATATGAGAGCATGTATGAGCAGGTACGTAAAATGACGAAGGATATCTATCAGTCTTTAACCAAAGGACCGGTAACAGTGAATTCTCTTTCCTTTGAACGAAGAGAGTATGTAATGTATCAGAATGCGTGGTACGATGTTACGATTCCTTCCATGGGGTATGCCATTCTTAAAGATAAAGCAGAAATAAGCAACGAGCTGTCTGTAACGGATCATACTATAGAAAATGAAAGATTAAAAGTAACCTTTCTTCCGGATGGAGCAATATCATCTATTTTTGATAAACAGAATCAAAAGGAGGTCCTATCTGCCGGAAGCACTGCCAATAAGTTGAGCGTTTACAACGATGAAGATGGGGACGCATGGAATATTGAAGTATATTATGATGAACAGAAGCCGAGAGAGTTCCGCCTTGTGAAGCAAAATGCATATCTGAATGGGGTGGATGCCGTAATGTGCCAGGAATACCAATATGGAAATTCCGCGATTATACAGAAAGTGAGTATAAGGCAGGGAAGAGAATATGTAGAATTTGATACGAAAGTGGATTGGCATGAAACAAAAATGATGCTTCGTACCGCTTTTCCTGTCGATGTGTATACGGATGAGGTAACCTGTGATATACAGTTTGGAAATATCAAGCGTTCCACGCATAAGAATACAACCTGGGACAAAACGCAATTTGAAAAATGTGCACATAAATGGGTTGATTTATCCAGGGATGACTATGGTGTGGCATTAATGAATGACTGCAAATACGGTCACAAGGTATTTGATAATGTTCTGGATTTAGCACTTTTACGCAGCAGTGTAGCACCCGGAAAGGAGGCGGATCAGGGTGAGCATACATTCCGTTACGCTCTGTATCCTCACGTCGGAAATGAAAAGGTTGCAAAGGTAGAGCAGGTGGCATTGGCATTTAATCATCCTCCTGTTATTTACGAGGGGTCTGCTGAAAATATCATACCTGACAGCTATCTGTCCGTCAATTGCGATAATGTTGAAATCACTTCTGTAAAACGTGCGGAAGACAGCGATGATATTATAGTGAGAATGTATGAAACCAATGGTATTCATACAAGATGTGTACTTAACCTTCCGGATAATATAAAAAGTGCAGCAATATGCAATCTGATGGAACAAAAGGAAAATGACTTAGCACAGGAAGCATCTAAGGTAGCATTGGAATTGAAACCTTTTGAAATCGTAACAGTTGCATTAGAGGAGTAGTCCTATGAATAGAAAAGAAGAAAGAAAAAGATTTGAAGAGAAATTTGTGAATAGGGAGTCGGCAATACTTAAGTTCTATGGCGTAGACGGATATGATGTATATAACTGTTCCGTGCCCTTTACCTGGGGCAAAAGGCGGTATATCTTTGGCCGTGTGGAACGCAGAAGTGAATGGATGCGCTCTTTTGTTCGCCTCTTTGAAGAATGTGGCAAGGATGAATGGAGTCTCGTTCCTGACTCCATGATTTATCAACTGGAGGATCCTTATATCAGCAAGGTTCAAGGAGAACTTGTTCTGGGCGGAACACATGTTAAGGTTAAGGCAGGCCGCCTTGATACCTATTATGGATATTTTTATAAGGGAGTGGATATCAGCGATTTGTACTACTTTACATCGGGACCGGATGATATGAAGGATATTCGTCTGGTCGAGCTGGCAGACGGTAAAATCGGTGTTTTCTCGAGACCCAGAAATGAAGAAATCAGGAAATCCTATGGATGTGAATCTATGATTGGTTTCGCTGTGATAGATTCACTGAAAGAGCTGACAGAGGATGTGATTGAAAATGCTCCCTATGTCGAAGGCTTATTCGTACCGGATGAATGGGGCGGATGCAATCAAGCATATTTACTCGAAAGCGGAAAGGTTGGCGTAATTGGTCATATCAGTTATAGGAATCGGATGGACGGCAGAGAGATCTCTTCTTATATGAATATGTCCTTTGTGTTAGATCCTATGACAAGAGAAACCCAGGATTTTAAAATAATTGGTACAAGAAATTGCTATCCGGATGGGCCCGCCAAAATGCCTAATCTCACGGACTGCGCATTTACCTCCGGTATTGTTATGCGTCCGGACGGCAGGGCTGATCTTTATAGCGGCATTGGTGATTGTCAGGAAGGCCGTGTTGTAATTCCGTATCCCTTTGAGAAATATGGTGCAATTGTTAGAAAATGAAACGATGTGCTAAGAATAAACCGGTGATGACAGGTGTGAATAGGAGAGAGAAGTAATGTATGAGTTAGATTTATGCGGTAAGTGGCAAATGAAGAGAACTCACGATGAGGAATGGCTGGATGCAAACGTACCGGGATCAGTATTACATGACATGATTATCAACGGGAAAATAGAGAATCCCTATTATCGTGCGAATGAATATCAGACCTATGAGCTGTCAAAATATGACTATGAATATAAAAGAAGCTTTTTTGCGGATGAGGAAGCATTAAAGCACGACCGGATCATTCTTCGATGTGAAGGACTTGATACTCTTTGTGATGTCTTTATAAATGGGGTAAATGTATTGAAGGCAGAGAATATGCATCGAACCTATGAAACAGATATAAAGAAGGAACTGACTGCCGGGGAAAACCAAATTTATATTTTAATAAAATCTGCGACTAATTTTATTGCTGACAAGGACCGGGAATTGTTTAATCCGAAGATACCGGAGGATAAGCCGGGTATCACTCATCTGAGAAAAGCACTGTATGCCTATGGCTGGGATTGGGGACCGAAACTTGGAGATATGGGCATATGGCGTAAGATATTGATCTGCTGCTATGATGAGGCGAGAATAAATGATGTGTATGTGGATCAGAAGCATCGAAAGGATATGGTCGAACTTGATATCAAAGTAGGTACTGACAATTGGAGCGCATCCGAGCTATCGGTACATATTACAGTGGAAGCACCGGATGGCGAAATGCTTCAAAAAAGCACAAAAATCAGTGGTAAAGAGACTCATGTATATATTGATATTAAGAATCCCATGCTTTGGTGGCCCAATAATCTTGGCGGTCACCCGTTGTATCAGGTTAAGGTCGAACTGCTTCATGAGGAAAGAAAACTGGATACTTCCGGCTTCCGAATCGGGCTTCGTACGATTACGGTTAAGCAGGAGCGGGATCAATGGGGTCAGAGCTTTACCTTCGTGGTGAATGGCGAAAGCATCTTTGCTATGGGCGCTGACTACATACCGGAGGATGCAATACTGGGCAATTGCAGCTATGAAAGAACGAAAGAATTAATCCGTAGCTGCGCCAAAGCAAATTATAATATGATTCGCGTCTGGGGTGGCGGTCATTATCCGGAGGATTATTTTTTTGATTTATGTGATGAATACGGAATAATGGTATGGCAGGATCATATGTACGCCTGCAAGGCTTATGAGTTTAATGATTCTTTCAAGGAAAATATTAAGCAGGAAACAATTGATAATGTAAAGAGAATTCGTAATCATGCAAGTATAGGCATGTGGTGCGGTAATAACGAGATGGAAATGTTGTGGGCTAACTGGGGATGGGAAACCCGCTATGGTTCCAGGATGAAAAATGATTATTTATATCAATTTGAAACATTTCTGCCGGGATTAACTAAGAGCTTGGATCCGAAAACCTTCTACTGGTCTTCGTCACCATCCTCCTTCGGCCACCTCATCGACCCGGACAATTTGAATTTTGGTGATGCGCATTATTGGGGCGTATGGCATGGAAGAGAGCCTTTGACCCATTATCGAAAAATATATCCAAGATTTAATTCAGAATTCGGTATTCAATCTTTTCCATGCTTGAAAACCGTGAAGTCCTTTACCCTGCCTAAGGATCGCAATATTTTCTCGAGTGTCATGGAATCCCATCAAAAGGACGGCACAGGAAATGAAAAGATTTTGCATTACATAGGCGAGAATTTCAGGTATCCGAAGGATTTTACTTCTGTACTATATACTTCCCAATTAGCGCAGGCGGAAGGTATGCGCTATGGAGTAGAGCACTGGAGAAGAAACCGGGGCAGGTGCATGGGCGCTTTGATCTGGCAATTAAATGATTGTTGGCAGGCGGCCTCCTGGGCTTGTATCGACTATTTTAATCGTTGGAAGGCGGTACAATACCTGGCAAGAAGATTCTATGCACCGATACTCGCTTCGGTATGTGAAGAAAATACAAGGGTTGAAATACATATATCCAATGATACCTTGCGGAAAGCGGAGGGGCTGCTTACCTGGAAGCTAAGGAAACGCAATGGGGAAATATTACGCGAAGGGAAAATAGCAGCTGCGGTAGAGAAGCTTTCAACGCAGCAGATTGCCTGCATGGAATTTGAAGATGGGGTGAATGAAGTTAACAGAAAATTGGTCTATTTTGCTTATGAGCTGACCATTGATGGTAAATCTGTCAGCGAAGGAACAGCAATATTTGTAAAACCTAAGCATTTTGATTTTGAAGATCCTGATATAACAGCTGACATTACAGAGACTGAAGATGACTTTATGATTGAGTTGAATTGCAAATCCTATGCGAAATATGTGAACCTTGATCTGGAAGAGGCGGATGGCATTTTTGACGACAACATTTTTGATATGACGGCTGGCATAGTTAAAAAGGTAAGGCTGCCGAAGGAAAGCTTATCCTGTCGGTTAACCTTAGAGGAGCTAAAGAAGCAGTTTAAAGTAACAAGTTTGTATGACACTTATGAATCGTGAGGTGCTTATGGCTGAAAAATTATATTTTGTAGATGGATATCATGGCGGTATAGAAGGACATATGCCGGCAGGGTCTTGGGAAGATATCCTAGATGCTATGGAAAGGTATCCGGAATGGAAAATTAGTTTGGAGATAGAGCCGGAAAGCTGGGATTATTTAAGAATACATGATTACGATGTATATAAAAGACTTCAGGATTTTACTTCCAATGAGAGAACGGCTGGCAGAGTGGAATTTATCAGCGGAAGCTATGGTCAGCCTTTCTCATGGGCAATCAACGGTGAAAGTAATGTCAGACAATTAATTCGGGGCTTAAAAGTTTTACAGCGGCATTTTAAGAATGTAATTGTGGATACTTATGCTGTACAGGAACCGTGCTTTACCTCAGCCTTGCCGCAGATATGCAAAAAACTGAGGTATCGGCGTATGTGCTTAAAGAATCCGACCGCCTGGGGCGGGTATATGGGAAAGATGAAGGGAAGCATGATTCGTCTGAGTTCTGCGGACGGCTCTTATCTTCCCGCGGTTCCGAGATATGAATGTGAGGAGCTGGTAAGCTGCAGCGCTACGGAGGCTGCGGGGTATGAGTATAGCATTATCCGAAATTTTGCAGATAAATGTGTGAAGAATGGGATTAAGCATCCGGTCGGGATGTGCTTGCAGGATCTGGGGTGGAGCTCTCATCCTCTACTCCATGATATTCCGGTAGAATACGTAACATGGCGTGAATATTTTAACCGTTTTCAGGGTGATATTGAGGGAGAAGTTAAGTTTTCGCAGGAAGCGGTATTGTGTGCACTGCCTTGGGGAAATATAACCCTTCAACAGATGTGCAGAAAGGTAAGAGCGTTGGAAAATCGCACCCTCCAAATTGAAAAGTTGCTGACGTTGGCCGAGATCGACGGTATGAAGTCGCAAACGGTGAAGGACAAACTGGAGGAAGCCTGGGATACACTGCTTTTATCACAGCATCATGATGGATTTATCTGTGCTACTACGACAGGCAGTCCATATAAGACATGGGCTTTTCGCGGGGACTATCTCACAGAGCATGGGCAGAGGCTGCTGACAGAAGTAGAAAACAGTATCTTTGATTACATGCAGGTAGATTGGAATCATGATAATAGCAATAAATCGGAACGTTTCGTCCGGGTATATAATACCCTGGGAGCCTGGAGAATGGACCAGGCTGAGACTGTGATTGCTTTGCCGAAAGGCTGCTTTGAACTTGAGGTGTATGACAGCAATGGAGTAAAGTGCCAATCACAATGGGACGTGCTCAGAAAGCATGCGGATGGGAGTATTGCAGCTGCCCGTCTTTACTTTGAGGCAGCGATCCAGGGTATCGGGTATAGCACATATGGTATTAGATTGGTAAAAGATCATTCGGATACCGGTACCTATCCTAAGCTTTCGGAAATTGCAAAGACTACAGCTCAGAATATGGTTGTTGTGGAAACCTCCTTGCTATCAGTGGCGTTTGATCTTACAAGAGGCGGTTCTATTGTCAAGCTGTTTGATAAGGAGCTGCAAAGGGATTTTGTTGTAAAGAATGGTACAATTGGCGCACTGAAAGGCTTTCTGGTGGACGAGGATAACTTTGTATCAAACGATAGGTGTACCGTAAAGCATGAAATTATTGTAAATGGACCGATTTATGCCAAGATTAGATTCTGTGGCGAATTCAACGGTATTCAATTCGAGACCCTGGCAGAAATCAGAGAAGGGGATAAGAAAATAGATTTTACCAGCTCCGTAATATTTCAAAAGGAAACTAGCATCGGATATCCAAGTAAGCCTAAGGGTGGGGAAGAATACTACGGAACCAGGCGTTCCAGCTGCAGGGAGGATTATAAACTGAGTGTTCAGATCCCGTTGCCGATGGATGAATTCACAATTACAAAGAGTGCTCCTTATGAAAATTATAAGAGTGAGATTTATGATACCAGGTTCGATGGCTGGGATGAGATTAAAAACAATGTAATTCATCAATTCATTGATTTCTATAATGTAAGGGAGAATTGCGGAATTGGCATTCTTTGCGATCATATCAATGGATATTCTCTGGTGGAGAATCAATTTTCCCTTACCCAGGCATTTGGATATTATGCAGGCTTCTGGTGGGGATATCAGCCTCTTAAGGGCAAAACCCAGATAGCATATTCCGTTGTAACTCATCGAGGTGATTATGAAGAGGGGCACCTTCCCTTTTATAATGAAAGGAAAAATGAACCGTACATCGTGCAGCCTATCTCTGCAAAACCGAAAAAAATAACTACCGGCGTCATATGCTTTTCAGATCCTGCCTTAGAGTTGGTTACAATGATGAAGGATAAGGAAGGGGTTATGGTTCGGATATTTAATCATAGCAAAGGTGGCAAGAGCCTGGTTTATTCTCATAATATACCGGGATTTCAAGGGAAAAAGGCTGACTTATATGGAACGCTATCCGGTGAGGACAGCACCTTTGCCAGAAGCTCTGAAATAATTACATTAATTTAGTACGAATGATTAAAAAGCATAATTCACAAATCCAATTCAAATATAATTCATTAGATAAAACATATAATCACAAATTAAAGTATGCATTAGTAAATACAATAAACGGAATTATTGTAGATAATTATGATAGCATTTGATATTTTAACGAGTTTATTGGTGAAATAGCATGATTTATATAAAAGTAGTATTGATTATTCTTGTAATCATATGTATAATATAGTTTATAAAAACATATATTAATACGACATAAACAATACATATATATAATATAATACATGTGTTTGCGTATATAACTAAGTAGGCGGGGATGGTGTATGAAGAAAGGGGTAAAACGAGGGCAGCAGTTTTTCGCTGTTATCGGAATATTGTGTTTGATATTTACGGGATGTAACAAAGAAAACATTCATACGAAGAGCGTTGATAATGCGGATGCAGCGGAAGACCGGTTTCGGGATGCACTTGGTGAAATGATCGCTTTGAAAGCACTAACAGAAGATGCGGAACAATTGATCAACAATAGCGGTATGAGCGGCTTATGGGCGTCTAATCATCTACATAATGATGTTGCTGAGAATATGTTTTTGACCCATGAATCAGGGGAGAAAGGATCGATTGTCCTGGATGCCGGAGCAATAGAAGCTCTTGGAAAAATGTATCTGTGGAATTACAATGCAAAAAATGATTTGAATTCTGGGATGAAGAAAATAGATATCTATTATTCCAAGGATAAGCTTAAGTGGAACAGGCTGGGTACAAAGAGCTTTGAACTGGCAAGATGCAGGGAAGAGGAGAATGAGGAATACAGGGGAAATCTGCCATCAGCAATCGATGATGGTAATGCGTTCTCGATTAACTTTTCCGGGGCTCCCGGGAGATATATTAAAATTATACCTGTTTCCAATTGGGGCGGAGAAGATTATGGCTTGTCGGAAATAAGACTTTTCCGTAATAAAGAAAGCAATACCGCCGGTACTATTTTAACCGTAGATGCGTTTACTCCGAATCATACTTCTTATGAAGTAAAAAACGCTTTTAATAACACAGGTATGAAAAGCCTGGATGAGATGGATACCACGCATAATAATGGTCCTGAAGATATGTGGTATTCAGAAGCAGATGCGAAAGATTCCATGATCATCATTAATCTCGACGGCAATTATCCATTAAAAGAAATGAAACTGTGGAATTACAATGACCCGAATAATCTGGAGCATGGAATAAAAGAATTTTCCCTATATTATACAACCGGAGATCCATGTACGATTAATACGAAAAAAGGTGTGAATTTTAATGGCGGTGAATGGAGAAAAGTAGGCGACTATACGATGGATATCGCTACCGGGAAAGCCAAGTTACCTGCGACCTTAACCATAGAACTGAATAATCTTCATGCACAGCACTTAAAAATTAAAATCAAAAGCAACTTTTCCGGAGAGAATCACGGATTCGGGTTATCTGAAGTCCGCATCTCCTTGGGAGAAGGCTGGGCGGTTGAACCGGAAAGAAATTGGAGCGGACTGCTTTCGTCTTCCGGACTGTTCCCTTATCAAAATGCTTATTTTGATCCCTATAGTCCATATGGATGGCTGGGTGCGGATGGAATACATGCAATTAATATAGGAACGGAGGAGAATAGCCAGAGCCAGGGCTCAGCCACAAAAGACAGTAAGACATTTATCACTTTTCAGGATACGATGCAGGGAAATATGAAGAATTATACCTCCTTTACTCCGAATTATGGTTATGATATGAGTCACCGCGGCATGATTAATGAATCATTTCTAATGGTTTCAGGAAAAGATCCTGATCCGACAAAGTCTCAATTTGTAATTAGTGGGTTTTCCGATGAGAAAAATAAAAATGGAGATTTGGTTCCCGGCGCATATTGGCTAGCAGATTCGACCGTAATTGACAATTCGGTTTATACCTTGGGAAATCATTTTTCCGGCCTTTCCATTCTCGGAGCAGATTTGCTTAAGTTTACTATTAACCCTGAAACCGGCTTTCCGGATTTTCGAAACGACTATGCAAGAATAGTAAAAGAATACAACAAGAATTATCAGGTGATTGATGGGGTGGAAATTAATTTTGATACCTTATTTGAAGGAACCGGGGAGGAAAAGGATTGGATCTATACCTTCGCCCGGACAGGAAAAGGGCACATGGTCATGGCAAAGCTTAAGAAAAAGGATTTCCCGGAATACGATAAAGTCCTCTACTGGACCGGAAACGGATGGTCCGAGGATATCAATGTTTTGCTGAAAGAGGGAGCAGAATTATCCGGGTATCGTCCGGGAAACGAGTTCAGTGTTTCCTATCTTAACTCACCGCCGTTTGAAGGAAAATATATTAATATATTTACCAGAAACAGTATTGACGGCGAGGTTCAAATGGCACTGGCAGACAACCTGGCGGACGGTTTTAATGCGCCTGTGAATCTTTACTATGCAGTGGAAAAATATAAACTGTCACAAAAGGAATATCGCGGCTATGATTATCAAGGGAATGTAATGTTTGAGGAATGGAATTATAATGCAAAGGCACAGCCTGCCATATCAAGAGAGGGAGAATTGCTGATCACCTATCATTTTTCGGCTTCAAATCTGCCTGCCATCAATGATTTTGGATTTACATCAACAACAATAGAGTACTCTCATCCGGCTTTTTTACGATTGTATACGATAGAGTAGATAACAGATTGCGGCTTGTTGAAAGGAGTATTGAAATGTGCAGTAAGAAAAAAGGCTTTCTTAGCTTTCTATTTATAATTTTCCTATTATTGTGCAGCAAGTTTACAGACAGACCATGGCAGGTACTGGCTGCAGAAAACCAAAGAGAAGGCGGCATGGGTAGCACCGGCGATATCTCCGGGCATATTGAGGATGCCAGCTATTATTACATATCCATGCAGTATAAGGGAAAGGATTATGCAGGTGACCCAATAGAATATATCCTGGCGGATATACCGGAGTTAAGCGATTTTTTAGCAGCGTCTTCTAAGGGTTATGGGAAGGATGCAATATTTCTTGATGCAGATCAATCCCTTGAGTTACATATTAATACGCCGCAGGAAGGGGTATATTATCTGAATTTTGACTATTTCACCTTGACAGACAGTATGCTTCAAGCAGAGTTGTCCATGAAGATCAATGGGGACTATCCGTATTATGAACTGCGATCCTTTCTTTTGAAGGATAATTGGGTCACCGATAATACGAACAAGGCATATGACCGTTATGGGAATGAAATATTAAAGAAAGCAGATAAATATGAAGGCTGGCTAAATTCTTATATTTATGATACATCCTTTCGTATTTCACATCCTCTTGGTGTATACCTTAAGGAGGGCGACAATCAAATAGTATTACAGAACTATGAACGCCCCCTTTTATTGGGAAAGCTTACTTTGTACGGAAGAAAGGACAAGAAAGCGTATCAGGACGAACGAAATGCAGACGGTAATAACTTAATTACTATAGAAGCGGAGCATCCCACCAGCAAAAATGATTCTTCCATACGCGCAAAGGGAGAATTCAATAAAGCACTGACCCCATATAAAGACGATAAAATCGTATTAAACATACTTGATGCAGGTTCCTTTAAAGAGGGAGGACAAAGGGTAAATTATGATTTTGAAGTAAAGGAATCTGGCTATTATTATATCGGTTTTCATTACCGGCAATCCAATAAAATAGGTGCAAATGTATATCGTGACGTATATCTGGACAATGAGATTATGTATCGGGAGATGGAGTCCGTACCCTTTTCCTATACGACAAAATTCAAGAGAACATCGGTTATGGATTCTGACGGTAATAAGATAGCGGTTTATCTTGCGAAAGGAACCCATCAGATTAGTCTCGTTGTTTCTCTTGATAAGGTATCGGATGCCATTTATACCTTTGAAAGAATTGTAAAGGAAATTAATGCTTTATCCCTACAGGTAAAAAAACTAACCGGCGGCGAGGAGGACAAATATAGAGATTTTGAGGTTGAGGAATATATACCTGATATCAAAGACCGTTTGCTCAGGTGGGCAGATGAGATTCATGCGGAATGGGAAAATCTATGCAAAATAAATCATAAAAAGGAAATCGGAGAGTATTTATCTTTCCTGACCGCAGAAAACAGCTTGCGAAAATTGGCAGAGGAACCAAATAAAATCCCTGCCAATATCGATGTATTGAATGATGATACCACCTCCGCCAGGGGAATCCTGGCAAATGCGCTTATCAATATGTACAAGAGCGAACTGGATCTGGATCAGATCTATCTTTATCAAGAGGATGTGGATTTTGGAGGTGAAGCAGGCTTCTTCTCAAATTTCATATCCGGTATAAAGAGATTCTTTCTGACATTTTTCAGCAAGGATTATTCCAAGTCATCGAAGGAAGAAGAAGGCGTTCTGAACGTGTGGGTTAATCGCCCAAGGCAGTATGTTGAAATTATGCAGAAGATGGTGGATGAATCATTCACACCTGAAACAGGGATAAAGGTCAAGCTTTCTCTGATGCCAGATCAGAATAAATTGGTTTTGGCAAAAGCTGCGGGCTCGGCGCCTGATATTGCAGCTTCCATCAGCATGTCATCGGTATACGATCTGGCAATTCGCGGAGCTTTGATGGATTTACGCACGGTGGAAGAGTTCAGTGATATATCAGGGCGCTTTCAACCCTCCCTTTTTATGCCGGGTGTAGTGGAAAACGGTATTTATGCCGTACCGGAAACCTTTGATTTCCTGGTTACATATTATCGAACGGACATTCTTGAGGCAAATTCACTCCAGCCTCCGGATACCTGGGAGGATGTGTACAAAATGCTTCCAAGCTTGCAAAGAAACGGAATGAATTTTGCCACGCACATTTCCCAGTTTATTTTCGGAACGAAGCCTTTATCAACAACACTGCCGTACATTTACCAGTATGGCGGGGAGGTATTTGGCAGCTCCATAACGGATATACAGCTGGACAATGAAAAATCATTAAAAGGGATGGATGAGGCTGTAAAATTGTTTACTGTTTATAATGCACCATACGAAGTTGCCAGCTTCTTTCAGCATTTCAGGGATGGTTCGTTTCCGATCGGCATATCCGGAGCAGGAACTTATATACAGCTGCTGTATGCGGCTCCCGAGATAGCTGACAGCTGGGATGTCTCACTATATCCCGGTGTTTATGACAGTGATAAGGGCCAAGTGGTTCGATATGTAAATGGTGCGGCGGATGGTTTGGTTATCTTTGAATCCTCCGGGATGAAGGAAGAAGCATTCAAGTATATCGACTGGTGGACCAGCAAGGAGGTGCAGGTGGATTTTTCCTATTCCCTTCAGGCTGCCTATGGAAAAGAATATTTGTGGATGACAGCCAATGTGGATGCATTCAAGGAGCTTCCGATTAAAAGGGAGCACAAGGCAGTGATACTTGAGATGATGTCATGGATTAAAGAAACCCAGAGAATTCCAGGCACCTATATGATTGAACGTGAGCTGAGTAACAGCTTTAATAATATTATTTTAAGAGGAGAAAATCCGCGTGGAACCATAACCGAGGCAATTAGAAATATTAATCACGAGGTTCAAAAGAAGGCGGAGGAATTCGGATATAGGAAGGACGGTAGAATCACAAAGGATTATCCGATTATTACGGAAGAAACATTAGAAAAGTGGCTAAAGGGTGAATAATTGGATCGGAGGAGAAGGGCAAACATGAATCAAAAAGGAAAGAAAATATTTCATAACAAAAATGCAGCTTATGTATTTATGTTTCCATATGTAATTTTATTTGTAATATTCATTTTATTACCGGTGCTGGCAGCAATCGGGCTTTCATTCACAAACTTTAACACACTGCAGTTTCCGGATTTTGTCGGCTTTCGTAATTATATCGGATGGCTGACAAGTGATCCGATCTTCATGCAGACAATACTGCCGAATACCATTGTATTTGCGATTGTAACAGGTCCGATAGGATATATGCTTTCATTTTTCCTTGCATGGTCCCTTTCCCAAATATCCAAAGGAATGCGAACGGTGCTGGCTCTTATTATATATTCACCGTCCATGACCAGCGGTGTTGCCATGCAGGTAATATGGAAGGTGCTGTTCAGCGGTGACAGATATGGGTATATTAATTCAAAGCTATTGGAGTTTGGTTTCATTGATAAGCCGATTAACTTTCTTCAAAGTACAACATGGCTTATGCCTATTATGATTCTGGTAACCTTATGGAGCAGCATGGGTATTGGGTTTCTGGCCATGCTAGCAGGTATTATGAATATTGATCAATCGCAATATGAAGCTGCAAAGATTGACGGCGTGAAAAACCGCTTTCAAGAGATTATTTATGTAACCTTACCAAATATGAAGCCTCAATTATTATTCGGTGCCGTTATGCAGATCGTAGGCTCCTTCCAATCGGGAAACATTGGTGTTACCCTAAGCGGTTCCAATCCTACTCCGCTATATGCCGGTTCTGTATTTGTTACTCACATTGATGACTATGGCTTTATCCGCTATGAAATGGGTTATGCCGCTGCGGGTTCTGTATTGCTTCTATTATTGATTTATGCATTTTCCGTTGTGGCACGGAGGCTGTTTATAGATAAGGATTAGGGAGGAAAAAATTAATGCGTAGATTTCATATGAAAAAGGGAGAATGGAAATTTTATATCTATTTAATTCCGATTGCAGCTATTATGGGGCTTCCGATGGTGTACATATTTTGCCATGCTTTTAAACCTATGGATGAATTATTTGCATATCCACCCAGATTTTTGGTAAAGCATCCCACTTTAGATAATTTCAGAAACCTTATGCAATTATCAAATGGTACTGCAATTCCATGGACCCGATATTTATTTAACAGTATCCTTGTTACAGCAGGAGTTGTTTTGTGTTCCGTTGCCTTTAGTACTATGGCAGGCTTTGCTTTGGCAAAATTAAAGTTTAAAGGGAAAAAACTATTTTTGAATATTAATACGGCGGCTCTTATGTTTGTCAGCGGAGCTGTTGCAATTCCCAGCTTTTTAATCGTAAATAAGCTGCATATTTTAAATACCTATTGGGCTCATATTCTGCCCAGTATAGCGATGCCGGTTGGATTGTTTCTGGTCACTCAATTTATTGGGCAGGTTCCGGATGAATTAATCGAAGCGGGTGTCGTGGATGGAGCAAGTCATTATATAATTTATAGAAAAATTATATTGCCGATGATTCGGCCGGCGATTGTTACCGTTGTCATTTTATCGTTTCAAGGTGTTTGGAATAACATGGCAACTTCCACTTTATATATTGATGAAGAGAATCTGAGAACTTTTGCATTTTATATGGGTACCTTGTCAAGCAATGCCAATGCAGTTGCCGGACAGGGGCTGGCAGCGGCTTCTGCGCTGATTATGTTTATACCGAATATCGTTATTTTTATATTAATGCAGAGTAACGTTATGAACACGATGGCGCATTCCGGATTAAAGTAGAGGAGGTAACTATGAAGAATATAGGACGAATGGGTAGAATTGCCGGTATTGCTATCTTGCTAATGTCGATGCTCCCAGCCAGCGTTCAGGCATCTACGAAATCAACATACCATGCGAAAACTGTTTCAGAAAATGGAAAGTTCGTTGCTTCTCAGCTGCCATATCTTCCGGAATTTACAATAACGAAATTCGGTGACGAAAGCTTGAAAAATCCACAGGATATTGTTTCGGATACTAAAAATCAGCTTTTGTATATTGCTGATACAGATAATAAAAGAATCGTTGTTTCCGATTATGAAGGAAATTTAGTGCGGATTATTGGGGATGGCATATTAAAAGCACCCCAGGGGCTGTGTCTTGGTTTGGAGTCAAATTCTTTGTATGTGGCAGATCAGGCGGCAGAAAAGGTATTCCAATTTAATACCGACGGAGAATTGATTTCTGAGTATTCCAAGCCGGTTGAACCATTATTCGGCAAAAATTCAAAATACCAGCCGGTTAAGGTAGCTGTTGATATCGCTGAAAATGTATATGTTATATCCAGCGGCAATACAAACGGCATCATCCAGCTAAGCAATGACGGGTATTTTTTGGGCTATTTTGGCGCCAATAAGACCAAAACAACCTTCTTGGATGTGATGCGCAGAAAGCTTTATTCCAAGGAGCAATTGGCAATGAAAATTAAAAATCAACCGAAAACGCCGACGAACCTTTGCTCAGATTCAAACGGATTAATCTATACCATTACGCAGGGAGAGTCCGGAAGAAATGATGGGTTAAAGAAATTAAACATGGCGGGTTCCATGATCTACAGTAATTACACCGATCCCATTTCTACAGATGTGGCAGTAAGCAATACCGGAAGTATTTATACGATATCCCAGGATGGATTTATACTGGAGTATTCCAAAGACGGAGGCATGCTATTTATATTCGGGGGAAAAGACGACGGAACCTCGAGAACCGGTCTGTTTACCAATGCGACAGGGATTACCTTTGACGAAAATGAAAATCTATATGTACTTGATTCAAGTAAGAATGAAGTTCAAATCTTTAAGCCTTCTGAATTTAAGAAAACGTTTATACCGGCATTTGATCTGTTCTATGACGGACATTATGCAGAAAGTAGGGAACCCTGGATCCAAGTGCTTAAAGAGAATAGAGCCTTCCAGTATGCCTATATCGGCCTTGGGGAAGCAGAGTTTAAGTTGGAAAATTATAAGGCTGCGATGGAAGCTTACTACCTGGGAGGGGATAAGGCAGGGTATTCACAAGCTTTTTGGCAGATACGTAATCAATGGTTAAATAAAAATATTATTATCAGTGTTTTTATCCTGATTCTTATCATTGCGATATATAAAATTGTCCGATCAACGAATAGAAAATATGATTACCTCAATAGAGTTGAAGCAATCACAAAACAGATCGGAAATAGGAAGTTGTGTAAAGAAATCAGATACATAGGAACTTTTATAAAGCATCCGATTGACGGCTATTACGGTATCCGCTTTCAGAAAAAGACATCACTGCTATCGGCTACAATCCTATATGCGGTCGTGTTCCTCATCTATATACTGAACAGATATTATTCCGGATATATATTTAAAAAAACGCAGGAAGGCTACTATAATGTACTGTTCGATTTGTTTTCCGTAGGCGGAAGCGTGTTGTTTTTGGTAATCTGTAACTATCTCGTCAGTACGATCCGGGAAGGAGAGGGGTCGCTGAAGGTGGTTTATATGTCGGTTGCCTATACCTTTATGCCCTATATCATTATCAAGCCGATACAGATTATATTAACGCATGTTTTAACATTAAACGAAGCAGTCCTTCTGAATATAGGAGATGCAGTGATTAGCATTTGGACCTTTATTCTGATTTTCCTAATGATCTCTGAGATCCATAATTATTCCTTCTGGGGAGTGGTTAAAAATATGCTGATTACCTTAGCTGCGGCATTGATTCTGGGAATTATTATTTTCATCATTTATCTTATGTTTCATCAGTTAACCGACTTTGTATATTCGTTAGTAAAAGAGGTGATGTATCGTGTCGGTTATTAAAAATAAAAAAAGATTTATCCTTGGAGTGCTGCTGCTCATAGCAGCGATTATAGTAATTGCGATATTTTTACATAAGTCATTAAAGACGGAATTCGACCTTACGGTTGAAAAGGATTCCTTGCAATTAAGTAACCGGTTGAATGCAAAGCCGGATTTCAGCCAGAAATTTGAAGATCATTTTCTAATTGCGCAGAATGATAAATATAAAATGTATTTTGAAGAAGCTGGATTAAGCATTATTCTTATGGATAAGAAGACAGGCGGTGTTTTAAGATCAGCACAAACAGTGAAAGGGGATAATAAAAATCTGAAAGCCTGGGAAGATTTTATGGCATCCGGTTTGTCAATCGAGATGTTGAAGAATGGAACAAGGCAAACAGTCCGGTATACGATGTATTCGGAAAATGTTACAAAGGATATCCGGTATTATCAGGACGGTTTTTCAGCTACGATTGATATGGCTATCCGTAACGCTAAAAAGGAGGAACAGCATGTAAAGCTTCAAATGGATGTCTTTCTAACAGAAGAGGGAGTTGATGTATGTATTCCCAGCAGCAGTATTGAGGATACGGTTGGAGATCAAGTGGATAAGCTCTCATCCGTCTATGTATATCCGTTTTTGGGTTCCACTCAGCTTGATGAAAAGGAGGGCTATCTGTTTATACCGGACGGATCCGGCATAATTGTATCCTTAGAGGATCACAACGGACGTTTTACAACACCATATACAGCCAGGATATATGGCAAAGATAAAGGCATAGACGCAATTCCATCGCAAACTGACGCAGGATATCCGGATCCGGTTGAGGCAGAGTCGATTTATATTCCTGTGTTCGGAATTGTATATACGGAAGATCAGACGGGAGTTATGGGACTTATTAAGAAAGGCCAGGAGAGCGCCGACATTATTGCGTATCCAAATGGAGTATCAACAAGCTATAACTGGATTAGTGCACAATATTTCCTGAGAGATTCCTATATACACCAGACCAGTAAGAATAGTTCGGAAGGTATCACTGCTTATGAAAAGAATCTAAAGGGAAGCGATATTTATATTTCCTATTATTATATGTCGGAGGACGCCTCGTATAGCCGGATGGCACAGATTTACCGAAATTACCTGATCGAGGAAGGCGTATTAACAAAGCATGAGAATGCTTACAAGATTGGACTTGATATCATTGGCGCGGAAAATGAAGACGGAATCGTGGCAAAACGGTCCTTTGCCATGTCAACCTTTGAGGATACTGCGAATATGCTGGATTTTCTAAAGGATAATGGTGTGGATGGGATTAACGTAATCTTTCGTGGATGGCAGAAGGGCGGATATGATGGCGGTTTCCCAATTGCTGATGTTAAGATCGAGGAAAAACTGGGAGGAAAGCAGGGGCTAAAGAAGCTGATCGAAAAGATCCGGGAGATGGATAATGTAGAAATTTCCCTGTATGATGATTTCGGTATTGCTTCAAAAAACAGGATATATGATACCGGCAAGGATATTGTGAAACGAATCGATAAGCTTATTTACGATGACGGAAATTACTTTTTGACTCCGATCAAGCTGTTGGAGCTGACTTCCAGTACAATTCCAGAGTATAAGGCATTAGATTTGACATCACTGGCAATATCCGGAATTACAAATAACCTTTATACCTATATGGACAATGACAAGGTAATCAGCCGCGAACAGACAAAGCTGGAGCATAGGAAGATTTTAAGCAGTATCAGTGAAAACCTGGAACTATTCATGGATGCACCCTATGATTATCTGTGGAAATATGCCGAAGGTATCTATAATATACCTTTATCCGGATCAAATTATGCCTACACCTCGGCAGAGGTTCCATTTCTTTCTATCGTGTTAAAGGGGTATATCCCAATGTATTCCGAGTATTGCAATCTGAATGCTGCACCTGCGGATTATGAATTAAAACTGGCTGAATCCGGAGCGTTTCCTAACTATATTATTACAGAGAAAGATAACACCTTACTTATGAATACATCCCTGGATTATATATTTACATCCCGTTTTGATGATTTTAAGGAGAAAATGGTTGAATCCTATCAGAATTTAAAATTATTAAATGAAAAGGTTGGCGATGCTGTAATTACAGAACATCAAATTTTGGAAAAAGACTTTGTCCGCGTTACCTATGATAACGGAGTGTGTATTTATGTAAATTATTCCGCAAAAACAAAGCAGGCAGACAACGTGGAAGTTGCTGCTAAATCATATAAGGTCGTTGATTCGTTGGAAGTACGAGGTGATATAAAGTGAAAAGATTGATAAGAAGACACGATTTGATAGCATACCTATTTCTGTTACCCTGGATCGCCGGCCTGGTCATATTTGTATGTATTCCGCTGGTAAACAGTATCCATTTTTCTGTGAGCAAGGTAAAAGTGACTTTGCAGGGATTGATGCTTATGCCTTATGGCCTGGAGAATTTTAAAGATGCGCTGAACGATACCTGGTTCACTGAGAACATAGTAAATTTTTCGCTAAAAACTGCTTTAAGCCTGCCTGTAATTATCGTATTTTCTATGATGGTTGCTATCATGCTGAATACAAGGATAAAGGGAAAAGGAATATTCCGGGTTTTGTTTTTTCTTCCCGTAGTGATATCCAGTGGTCCGGTTATGTCGGAATTCACTAATCAGAAGATGTCTACTGTACCGATGATACAGAAAATGGGACTGGAGAATATTCTTACAAGCATCCTTCCCAAGTATCTTGCACAGCCGATTGCATCGGTTTTTAATGAGATTATCCTTATTCTGTGGTTCTCTGGTGTTCAGATATTAATATTTATAGCGGGGCTTCAGAAGGTAGATCCCAATATCTATGAGGCGGCATCCATTGATGGGGCCTCCGCCTGGGAAAGCTTTTGGAAGATTACATTACCTTCCCTAAAGGATATTACCTTTGTTACTACGATTTATACATTGGTTGATCTGGCTACCTTTGATAATAATGCAATTGTCGGCTATATAAGAACAAAAATGTTTGATGCAACCAATGGCGGGTATGGTATAGCCTGTGCAATGGCATGGATTTACGCGGCAGCTATTCTACTTCTGCTTTTACTCTGCCTTTTGTTATTTATTGATAAACACTCAGAGGATACAGAGCTCAAAAGGTTTAAGAGATTGGAACGGCAGAGAAGGAGATTGCATCGTAAACAAGAAGGAAGGAGGCTGCTTCATGAGCAGAATTTATCTGAAAAAGTTTCGTAACAAAGACGGAAAAATAAGCTATGACGAAATCAGACTTAGAATAAAGAGCTTTCTCTTTGGTTACGGAGGAAGGATGGGGTTTGTTAAAAGTATTTTTACCTATGGATTATTAGTTATCTTTGGTTTCGTTTACCTGTATCCGATTCTCTATATGATCGCTACCAGCTTTAAATCCTTGAATGATTTGATTGATACAACGGTTAACTGGATTCCGAAGGAATTCTCTATTTCTAATTATAAGCAGGCATTTAATTCGCTTCATGTGTTTGATGTTATGAAAGATAGTATTTTATTGGCGCTCCTTCCTTCGATTGGACAGATTATAACCTGTTCCTTAACCGGATATGCGTTACAACGATTTACGTTTCCTGGGAAAAGGTTAATATTTGCCATACTTATCGTCACTTTTATATTACCCCAGCAGGTATTGATGCCATCTACCTATCAGCTACTCCTTCGGTATGGCTTTATAGGATCCATGGCTGCGTTTATTGTTCCCGCATTTCTGGGACAGGGATTAAAAAGTGCGATATTAGTGTTGATATTCTATCAGTTTTTTAAAACAATACCGAAGGTGCTGGATGAGGCAGCACAATTGGATGGTGCCGGGAGCTTTAAAATATTCCTGAAAATCGGTATACGCGCCGCAGCTCCGGCTTATATCGTTGCATTTTTACTTTCCGTCGTATGGTATTGGAACGAGACCTATTTAACCAGTATTTATATGGGAAATGCCACCAAATCGGCCAGGACAATTACTACATTGTTGCTGGAATTAAAGAATTTTGCCTATAATTTTGACCAGCTCTACGGGCAGACCAATTCCATAACAGCCGGTTCCTACAGTGTGGTAAACGAGGGAATTAAAGCGGCTGCAGTTATCATCACCATAATACCAATTTTAATATTATATTTTATTATGCAAAAATACTTCGTACAGGGCGTGGAGAAGACGGGTATTACCGGTGAGTAACGTTAATAAGGGTTATAATGAAACTTTATAATAAAAATTCTTAGGTAATTGAAAGGAGAGTAGTTTTATGAGAAAAAAATGGATCAAGAAAAGTTTATCCTTATTGTTATTGCTGGCAATGGTCATGATGAATACAGCCTGCAGTGGCAACAATAAGTCCACTGATGTTCCGGCAAGGACTGACCCGGTGGAAAGCGGGGACAGCAATGGAGGAGAAGAGGGCAAGGGAGAAGAGCCGGTATCCGATGAGGAGGTCCAATTACCTCCGATGACCACAGAAAATATTGAACTAACCTATGCTAACTGGGGGGATGATCCTAATGTTGGCGCGGCGATGGCGGATGCGTTCATGGAGAAATACCCCAATATCACTGTCTACATGGTTAACATGAATGCGTTTACCTATCAGGACGACTTCACGGTAATGGCACAAAGCGGAATGCTTCCGGATTGCTTTATGGTTATGGATGAGGTCGGTTGGACTTTAAACGGCTGGTTATTGGATATTACTGAATTATATGATAAGGATCCGGACTCGGATCTGGTTTTCGATTATATTAAAAACCTTGGCATATATGATGGCGTAAGAACAATGTTTGCAACGAATTCATTACCTAATATCGCGATTCTTAATAAGGATTATTTCGATATGTATAATGAACCGCTTCCTTCCTATGACGAATGGAACTTTGACAAAGCCATCGAACTTGCTAAGAAGCTTACACATCCGGAGGAGATGCGCTATGGTCTTGGTAAAGCAACTATGTTTAATGTAGATGTGCTTCCGAACTTTGCCGACATTATAAAAAGCGGTGAAAGGGGACAATGGGGGTATAAGGACGGAGACGGATATCTCTTTACCAAGGACTGGATCGATATGGTCGAGCTGAGAAATAATCTGCATGTACAGGGCGTATTTGATGTGGCTACCTCAGAGGAGAAAGAAGCTGCGCTGGGAGACGGCGGCACATGGCTGCCACAGGCTGGTTATACGGCGATCAATTTGGACTATTTTTGGTCTTATGACGAGCTTATGGGTTCCGACGCCACAATGGTTCCCTATCCTTTCCCTACCACTAAAAATGGCAAGATACCGGTTAGTTCTGATGTCGTAGGAATTAGTGCTCAAACACAATATCCTCGCGAGGCATACGAATTAGGAAAATGGTTAACCTTTAGTCCGGAAGGCTGGGATGTCAAGATTCAAGCCTATATCGATAACGATACGATTCCGGATAAATTGCCAAATGTTAAAATTCCTCAAGAAACAAAAGAAAAATTTTATGTTGCTTATAAGAATAAAGATGGTATTGAAGCTATTATGAAATCCATTGAAAATGGATATGATGTTTCAGATTCTTATCCGGGTTGGAAAACCTTTCAAAACTGGCTGGACGAGCAGGGATATATGGGCAAAATCTTAAATTGGGCTGAACCGGAATTAGCAGCGGCAGATATTGCTGATGAACTTACAGCAAAAGCGAATGAGTTCTATCAAAGCGAAGTAGAAGCATTACGGGATGTTGTTCATGATTTACCAAAGTACAAAATTGCGGATCATCAGTAATTTACCGATCAGACTCAATAACTCTAAAGAATGAGTGGAAGCTTTAAGGAGGGTATATGAGGAAATTTAAAAAATTATTTATGATAATGCTATTGGCGATGGTATGCTTGATCTTAGCCGGATGTGATAAGGGAAAGGTAACCGCTTATTTGGATATATCAACAGAAACAGGAGATGGTGAATTTGCCTTTGATATCTATATCCGCTCCGATGATGATACAAATACCCAGCTGGCTAATGGCATTGATGGTGTTGTGAAATCGATTCAAGCGTACGGTGAAGAAAAAGGTGTTGAGTTTGCTTTATCAACGCGCAAGGAAACGGTACAAAAATGGGATGATAATGAGGAGGATGAACTTGCCGAGGATCATGAGGCTGATGTAATAAACATTAAGTTCACCTTTGATTCCCTTGAGAATCTGAACGCAAAAATGGTCACTTTATCAAACAATGGAGAAATTGCTTCAACGAAGGGATTTGGAGAATTTATACCGAATCCGGATGGAACGACAACCTTCTCCTATAGAAATAAAGCAATTGAGGAAGTAGTATTAGCGATAGAAACATATGTTCATGATGATACGAACGCTTATAGCGGCAGTGAAGCTGCCGACGGTTTGGCAGATACGGATTATTTCATGGTAACGGTTGATGACAATTTTCAGGAAATGAATCTTCAGGCTTATGCTGCATTTCCGAACAGACATTTTGAGGTGGCGGGCACCTATATTAACTCATCTAAAATAGTAACTTCAACTCCTGAGCCAACCTCGGATGCCGGTAATGAATCAGAGAATGCGGCAGAAACAGTTTCCAATCCTGCAAAGAGCACAGATGAGGAAAACTCTTTTCCTCAAGTGATATTGGTTGTTATCATAATGGCAGTTGTTTGTATCACAGTCGTGTTTATAGTAATACTGCAGAAGAAAAAACACAGTACTAAATAAGCAAAGATAAAGTTTTCTGTAGGGTGATGTTATCTTGAATTCAGAATAAGCGATAAAGAAGGAGGCAG
>ENA-UOOI01001142-UOOI01001142.1-fermentation-metagenome-genome-assembly--contig:-NODE-1142-length-29289-cov-8.899056_pt1 | contig 29289 bp, 23 predicted proteins | sample MGYA00245779_ERZ724027 | MGnify/ENA primary metagenome ERZ724027 (study PRJEB28704, sample SAMN03018318) | fermentation metagenome | biome: anthropogenic terrestrial biome; feature: soil; material...
CATGGGCGGGACGGTGACTTCGAAGATGCCTTCTTTCGGAGAGTACAGGTCCTTGCGCTCTTTCTTGAAATCTCTTTTCATATTCGGGACCATGGTGTTTGTACCGCTTTATGGTCTTATATAATCAAATGTCTGCGTTAAGAAAACAAGAGTTGTTTTTTTGCCCTAATACATTTGAAATAAGTGATGTGAAAAACAATTGAGATTAGCGACGAAAACCAGACTTCGGATTGAAAAGCTCAAAACGACTTGAAGTCAAATAACATATTTCTCAACATCAGTAGATATAAAAAAATTATTTCGAAATTTAAGGTCGTAGGCCTTACTTTTTTTAGGGGAGCGCACATACAGTCGAGCTCCAGTATCCAGAGGTTGATTTTAGGATAGAACAAAAATCGGATAGTTGAGCAACTAACGCAGAAGACGGTCAGACGGATAATTTTGAGCGAAAGAAAAACAGAATTATTGTTTTTAAATTATTTTCATGAAGAAATGCCACATCAATATTTTTTATCTCTTTTGATTTGAATTAAGGTACGTTTTAATTACAGTGAAGTAATTGTTAATTGTGTTAGAGCCCCAGGTCATTGCTACATTAAGTGAGATCATGAAAGAGCGGATGGCTAATGACGTCAAGTTGCTGGATGATCTTCGCGAAGAACTTACCGATTTCAAAAAGGATATTCGTAAGATTCATCAATATTCTTCAAATTCAATCTCGATAGTTGGAACCGATGGAGGTAACAACAATCTGAGATTTGACCCTTTCATAGTACATGTTATTCGCGTAGTTGACTCAAATAATGTGGAATATTACATGGATGTCATTACTCCGACGACTCCGATTGATGAATTGGATAATAAGATTCAAAAGCGCAATGACCCACTTAAAAAAATGATGGATTTTCTGGGCGTTAACAGTCTTACTCAATTAAGTCCAATGATAAAGAGGAACGATCCTGGTAAACCCATATCTTCTTCTTGGGTACAGGTCTATCGCGAATTGGTTGAATGGGCTACTTTATTCTCTTTGATCAAAGATCGTGAATTTGCATCAAATACGTTGATTGTATTCGATGGACTTCTTCGCAGCAAAGTATTCACAGGTGTGTTGTTCAACAGACTGAAATCTGGTATCGAGGACATTATCAAAGAGAAGGAAAGAACAACCAGATGCAAGCTTTATGTAGTCGGTCTTGCGAAACATAGCAAAGTTCTTGACAGATATCGTTTGGCTATGAGTCTGGACAAGGTAATGAAAACAAATTATCCATGTTATGCGAAAGTGCCAAAAAAGATGGAAGAAAAGGCTTATGTTTGGTCTGAGTATGCCCGTGATGATTCTTTCGATGGAAATGTCACCGAGATAAACAAATTCGTTGCAGGAAAGATGTTCCTCGTGAAGTTCGGTGATAAACAAGACGATCCGATTTGGCCGGTGGACATATTAATGTCTCAGGTCAACGAAGCGGATCGCATCATCGGTAATCTCCTCAACGATGCAATCTATGGGTTCCCAATACCTTGGTATCCAATGAGTCTTCAGAAGGCCCATAATAATTCAGCTTTAGTTGATTTCGATATGGATGTTATTCAAGGGGAGATCTTGAATTCGATAAGGGCAGCATTGGGCGACAAATCTGACCGTCTGAACGCATTCTTATTGGTCGACGGTGATGTTGCGGCTCGTCGCTACGGGAAGGGATAATAATGGTAGATTCATTGTTTGACAGTAATAAATCGGTCGGTGTTTTCAAAGGTTTTGTGGAGGGCGGCATGGAATTTCATGCAGATCTTGTTCTTCCTTATGAACAGTCAATTAACAATCGCCCCATGCATGGGATGTATTTATTAATTCAATTAGAAAATGAGTATGAGGCAGTCCTTGGAAGAATTACCTCTGTGGCTTCAGATGGAAAATTAGCTACAGGTGCGGGAGAGGATTACAATATTAGAGCAGCTCAAAATAACAATTCAATTCCAGAAGATTTGAAGGAGCAGTACCTGAAATATCGTGTCAATGTTCGTGTACTCGGTGGCCTTAAATTAGATGATGGAAAAATCGTGTTCATTCCATCTTTCCGTAGAATACCTTCAGTAGGTAGCCGGGTTTCATTCCCCAATGATGATGTTCTGAAGGAATTGGCTAATTCTAACAGCAACGGTACTCCGATTGGCGTGTTTGCATTAGGTGAGTATATTTATGCAGGAAGCAAAGCAGACGAATACGGAATGAACGATAAATGGATGAATATCTGTGAACCAGAGATCCAAGTTAAATTCGATGTTAACGCAATGGTAGCCCGGCGTACATTTGTTTTTGCACGTGCAGGGTTTGGAAAATCAAATCTAAATAAGCTTCTTTTTAGTCAGTTATACAAAGAAATTCCAAATAAGGATAAAGGGAATGGTCGTAAGGTCCCCGTTGGGACTGTAATTTTCGATCGTGATGGAGAGTATTTCTGGCCCGATGATAGCGAAAGACCGGGATTGTGTGACGTAGAACATATGAAAGAAAATATGGTCGTATTCACAAATCGGGAAGCTCCGAATGATTATTACGGCTCTTTTGTAGCAGGAAACATCAAGCTCGATCTCAGGTGTTTGCCAGCACCAGTAGTGATTTCACTGGCGGTATCAGAAGATCGCCAGGAGCAACAGAATATTAAGAAACTTAAAAGTCTTGGAAAAGATAATTGGGAAAAACTCATTGATTTAGTTCATAAGCAAGGATATAATGCGGATGTTGGTCAAGTCCGTGATTTATTAGGAATAAAAGAGGGCTCTGAAGCAGAGGCCAATGCCGCAATATCTAACATAACCAATGTGGTAAGAATGTTGCACGATCCAGGGAGCATGTTCCTTGATATGTTGCTTCTCGCATTGCGTGAAGGGAGGTTATGTATTGTAGATATGTCACAACTGGGTTCGGATCAGGCATTGGTGCTTAGTGGCCTCATTCTGAATCGGATATTTGAAAACAATCAGAATGAGTTCACGAAAGCCAATCCAAAGACAATACCCACGATTGCAGTCCTCGAAGAGGCCCAGTCTGTGTTGAGTCCAGGAAAGAATATTACCGCGCCATTTATTTCGTGGGTGAAAGAAGGCCGTAAATATGATTTAGGGGCCCTCATGATTACACAGCAACCAGGCAGCATTTCGACGGACATTTTGAGTCAGGGAGATAATTGGTTTGTATTCCATCTTCTTTCTGATAAGGATCTGCAGGACGTTAGACGGGCGAACGCACATTTCAGCAACGATTTGTTAAGTTCTCTATTAAATGAGCCGATTGTTGGACAGGGAGTTTTTTGGAGTTCGGTACCATCAAAAAAAACCGGTCCTAAGCCATACCCAATACCTTTGAGGATATTCTCATTTGAAAACAAGGTTAAAATTATCAAAAACCTTGGAGAGGCAACAGAAACGTACGCACTCGAGTTAAAAAAGAGGATACACAATTCAAAGTTGATGCAATCAAATGGTACGAGCTCAACATTAAGATTGTCTGAAGAAGAGGAAAAATATACTCCTGAATAGAAAGTGATGCTTGAGTTAGAAAGAGGAGAATTTTTTATTGAATTGTTCAAAGAAAAGAATGTATCCTGGATTCACGGGGTGCCTTGGGGAGTAGTCATGGGTGAAATTGAAAAAAAGCTATGTGATGAAATTATTGATAAAGGTGAATTCGCCAGCAGTGTTGTAAGAAAGTATATGAACTGCATACATGGTGAACAGAATATAGGATGGAAAACAGAGAAACGTGGGGAAACGACATTCATCTTTGTAAAAGAGGTCAAGTGATGAATAATTCCTTGAATGCGATATGTCCGTATTTCACGATGTTTCCAATAGATTACCCCGACAAGATAATCGCAGAACATGGAAGTCCGGACAGCGTTGTTTTGGATCCATTTTGCGGAAGAGGGACAACCAATTTCTCTGCGAGGGCGCACGGTCTAAAGAGCATCGGGATCGATGTCAGCCCCGTAGCCTGCGCAATCTCCGAGTCCAAATTAGCGAATACGACGCCTGAAAAAATAGCATCATTAGCTGATAAGATTTTGTCTAACGAATCAGATCCAGAGGTTCCTGAAGGAGAATTTTGGAAGCAGATGTACGATTCTGACACCTTGAATGACATTTGTAAACTTAGAAATTTTCTGATTGACAATCACGATACTGATGAAGAAAGGGCGTTGAGAGGTATTGTCATGGGAGCATTACACGGTCGTTTAAATAAAGGTCCCCCTACTTATTTTTCTAATCAGTTTCCTCGAACATATGCATCAAAGCCAGACTATGCCGTGAGGTTCTGGGAAAAGAGGGAATTGGTGCCTCCCAAGGTAGATTCATTATCTCTTATCAAGGTGAAAGCAGAACGTTATTATTCGACCGATATCCCAGATGGTGGCGGTGCAATAATAAATTCTGACAGTACAGACAAGGCTTCATATGAAACTGTTACAAAAATAGCCAAAAATGGCGTAGACTTGATTATCACATCACCTCCATATTACGGGATGAATACATATGTTGCAGATCAGTGGGTTCGAAATTGGTTCGTTGGGGGGCCCAGTACTGTGGAGTATACGATGAAAGGACAGGTTTCTACAGGCGGAAAAAAAGGATTCCGAGATAAACTGGAAAGCGTATGGAATAATTGTAAGGATATTTCTTCTGATAAAGCTAAACTATTCATCCGTTTTGGGGCAATTAATAGCGTAGAATCAAACCCAGAGGAATTAATTATGTCTTCCCTGGAAAACACGGGCTGGGAAATAATACAGACAGAGCTTGCGGGGGTGCCCAAAAGCAATACTCGTCAAGCAAATACATTTGTTAAGGAAATTAGAAATTCAAAAATCGAATTTGACATAGTGTGCGCTCTTGAAAAAGGGTGACAGTTATTGAATATTATTGGATTTTTATATCATTGCCGACTTTGAGACGCACGTAATTGAAGGTCGATTTCTCGGCAATTATGTTTCATGATATTATTGATTGATATTCGTGCTCAGGTTATGACAAATATCTGGGCAATTTCTAGAATATTGTTGAGCATAATATAATGTCCAATAAAGCAAAAATGTATTCTTCTTAACTTTGGCAGAACAGAGTGCAAATTCATGAAAACAACTCTGAGAAGATTATAGCTTTTTCCATGAATCATTGACAGGCAATTGTACAGTATAGTCGTCTGTGAACGTTTTACAAATATCTTCCAAAACAGATAATTGATTAGTCACAGTTAATTCAATTATTCTATGGAAAAACGGATGATGCAATCAATTACTCTCGGACCTATCCTTGGAACCCGTAGGCCTCATCGTCTGTGAATCAGGATTATACGTACTGACATCTTCGTGACGGTCCGTACATGGTGCACTTCGTCGACGCCAAGACGCTGGTGAACTCCCGCGGAGGGATGAACGTCTACCGCGGGTGCACCCACGGCTGCATCTATTGCGATTCGCGCAGCAGATGCTACCGTTTCACGCACCCCTTCGAGGACGTGGAGGTCAAGCGGAACGCACCCGATCTTCTGGAGAAGACGTTATCGTCCAAGCGGAAGAAGTGCATGATAGGCACCGGCTCCATGAGCGACCCCTATATGTACTGCGAGGATGAATTGAAGATGACCAGGAGGTGCCTCGAGGTCATAGAGCGCCACGGTTTCGGCGCGACCCTGATCACCAAATCGGACTTGCTACTTCGCGACATCGATCTTTTGGAGAGCATCAACCGGAAGGCGAGGTGCGTCGTACAGATGACGCTCACCACCTACGACGAGGAGACGTGCCGCATACTGGAGCCCGACGTCTGCGGCACGGAGAGGCGCTTCGAGGTCCTGAAGGAGCTGCGGGACAGGGGGATACCAACCGTGGTGTGGTTGACTCCGATACTTCCGTTCATCAATGACACTTGGGAGAACATATCCGGAATACTGGGATACTGCGAGGAGGCCCGCGTCAGAGGCGTGATATGCTTCGACATGGGGATGACCCTCAGGGATGGCGACAGGGAATACTACTACACCGCATTGGACGAACACTTTCCCGGCCTCAGGGACAGGTACGTCCGGACCTACGGCGACTCGTATGTTATACGTTCACCGAACGCAGACGTTTTGATGAGGATGTTCAGGAGCAGATGCATGGAGAACTGCATGATATCCGACCCGGACGCCTGTTTCGAGTTCATCGGCCGTTTCCCGGATAACGTCAGACAGACCACGCTCGATGTCTGATCTATCGGCATTTTCCTTTCATTCGGTCCACTAGGATTCGATATTTTCCATGTTGTCCCAGTCGTCCGTCGCTTAAAGGTAAACCATAAAGCCCGCCATATGCATCATCTGCAACCATGAGGCCAGAAAGCGACAAGCGGCCGGAAAACGTAGGCGACCGCTACGGATTCGATAGATTCAGAGAGGCCAACGCCGGATTCGGCCGCGGAGAGATCGGTGTCAAGGAATACAAGGGCATCTCGGGAAGATACGGCAGCTACGCGCAGAAGGGCAGGGAGAAGCACATGGTGCGCCTGCGCCTCGCGGGAGGCGATGTCTCGAAGGAGAAGCTTAGGTTCATCTCCGACGTAATATCCAGATACGACGTTGAGATGGTGCACGTCACCACATGCCAAGCGATCCAGCTCCACGGCCTCTCCGGGGAGCAGGCCTGCGGCCTGGCCGAAGAGGCTTGCGCCAACGGCATCATCACAGTAGGCGGAGGAGGCGATTATCCCCGTAACGTTACGGCCTCGCCGTTATCCGGCGTGGAGAAAGGCGAGTCGTTCGATGTACTTCCTTATGCGAAGGAGGCGGAGAGGTATCTGCTGGGCATTGTAGATGACGTAAAGTTACCGCGCAAGCTGAAGGTTGGCTTCTCGAACTCCGTCGCCAACGAGACCCATGCCACGTTCAGGGACCTGGGTTTTATGGCCAAACCCAACGGGACGTTCGACGTCTACAGCGCCGGAGGGCTGGGCAACGAGCCGAAGATGGGCATTCTCGTCGCGGAAGATGTGGACCCGTCCGAGACGCTCTATTGCATCAAAGCGATGGTCAACATCTTCGTGAAGCACGGCGATTATAACAACAGGGCGAGGGCCAGGACCCGCTATATGCAAGACACGCTCGGAAGGGAGGAATACGTGAACGCGTACAGAAAGGAGCTCGATACGATTCTGGCGCAAGGCGGGATGGACATCGCCGTTTACGATGTATCCGCGGACAAGAAGGGATGCGGCACCGCGGAGGGGAAGAGGATACGCCCCCAGAAACAGGACGGGCTGTATTACGTCTCCTATCATCCCATCGGAGGGGACCCTGCACCGTCCAAGCTGGGAGAGATATACGATACGATAAAGGACATGCCGCACGTGGGGTTGCGCACATCCCCGGACCAGACGCTATACGTTATAAATTGCACTGCGGAGGAGGCGGAGAAAGTATCTTCAATAACGGAAGATGGGGCGGAGACACTTTTCGAATCGTCCGTGTCATGCGTAGGCTCCGAAATATGCCAGCAGGGGCTTAGGGACTCCCGGGGGCTGTTGGACGAGCTCGTGGAGATGTCGAGGAGGAACAAATTCGCCGACGGGGTGCTGCCGAGGGCGAACATCTCCGGCTGCGGTTCTTCCTGCGCTACACATCAGATCGGGACCATCGGTTTTCAGGGGACGTCCGTCAGAGAAGGCGGCACGTCAGTCCCCGCGTTCTCGGTGTCCGCCGACGGATCCCACACGGCGGGAGAGGAGAGGTTCGGCAGTTCTGTTGGAAAGATGAAGGAAGAAGACATCCCGTCGTTCCTGGAGGATGTCGGGAAGGCGGTAAGTGCAACAGGGACAGACTACAGGTCCTGGTTCGATTCCGATAGGGGGGCGTTCATGGAGATCGCCGGAAAATATGTTGCGGGGGACTGAGTGGTCCGATCGGTATCGAAACCGATGATGTTTCCTGGGTTCGGAAACCCCCTGCCTCCTGCCCAGTAGGTAAGTATCATGTCATCAAAAAGACTTAAGAAACAGACCGCTGTAAAATACCTGAACGGAGTGATAGAAAGAATTGGAGAAGTAAACAGGGACGATTCTTTCAACTACATGATTGCTAGGGCGGTAGTGTTCGGTTCCTTCGCTAACAATCCCGAATACGAGGACTTCGGAGATCTTGATATTGGATTTTCGATGAGGCCCAAGTGGGATGGAGAAGCACAGATCAAGAGAAATCATGCGAAACAGCTAGAATGTTCCAGTTCCGACTGGTTTTGTTATATAGCATGGCCGACGGAAGAGGTGCTCAGGCATATAAAGAACCGTTCGGGTTACATTTCTCTACACTCGATCGAAGGCGATAGTTCGGTTCTTCAGAGAAAATATATCGAGCTGCCAACAGACGGGTCACTGCTTGCGGAACCATATTACATTGAAAATTCAGACAAAAATTGTATCGAACCAATTAGGTTAAAGAATCTATTCCCGGAAAAATACCACATCAGAGTATCGATTGATACAGAGAAGGGCTTCATGGGAATGTCCGACAGTCATTCTGCAATCATGTCTGAAGAAATATACAACGTTCCAGAGTCTGTTTCAGTCATGAGAGATAAATATGATACAGTACAGGTTTTTGCTTCGGGTTTGAGCGACGACCGTTCATGCAATCGCACGTTCGTCAGATTTTTCGACGATCCGCGGGAAGCAATAGATTTCTCACAGAAATATTCTGCAGATGAGTATCATGGGTATTGCGTTACAGCAGTCAGATGCGTTCAAGATGACGTATCAGGGGAGTTTGAAGAATGGACCTTCCTTGCAGTATATAGGTATGGTGAATTGTTGGATGTTAAAGAAGCAAGGAAGTTTCTGTCACGATGAGTAGCACCGTGTAAAATTGAACCCTGGCTATTTATCGAATCGATTGTAAACAACGATGATATGGGCGTTTGTTAGAAAATATTGTGAGGCTGGTCAGCATCAGGTCCTGTCGAGATTGGGAATAAATAGATATGATACGGTTCACGGACGGTGTCTGTTTGAAAGAAAGATTCATTCCCACGGACAACGGGAATATTTGGAGCTGCGTGTACGGGGAGGACAAGGAAGGGACGCCCCTGCTCGTCGTGCACGGGGGCCCCGGATTCCTTAGCATGCCTCAGACCGTCAGCGATCTCTCTGACGAGCGGCCTGTGTACTTCTACGACCAGCTCGGTTGCGGAAGATCCGACAGGGCTTCCCGCGACGAGCTCTATTCCCTGGAGACCTATACGAAGGAACTGGACGTAATAAGGGATGAACTGGGGCTCTCCGATGTGATATTGGTCGGATTCTCCTGGGGATGCGGGCTGATATGCTCCTATCTTCTGGACGAAGGTCCGAAGGGGGTCAAGGGGCTGATCTTATCAGGCCCGCTGCTCAGTTCCCCCATGTGGGAAAAGGATCAGAGAATGAATACGACCGCCCTCACAGATTCCGCGATAGCCGCGATCGAAAAGGGGGAAAGAGACCGGGAATACGGCGATGAATACGGCGAAGCCGTAACCGAATACTACAGGAAATTCGTCTGCAACCTGGATCCGTGGCCCGATTATCTGGTGAATTCCATGGAAAGAATGAATATGGATGTTTACAAGAAAATGTGGGGCCCCAGCGAGTTTACGGTCACCGGCTGTCTGAAGTACTTCGACCTGTACCCGAGACTTCGGGAGATAGATGTTCCGGCCCTCCTCACCTGCGGCGACAGGGATGAGGCGCATGTGAAAACAGTGAAGGATTTTCAAGAAGCCTTCGGCAACGCATGCATGGCAGTCATACCCGATGCGACGCATATGCACCACATCGAACGGCCGGAGTTATACAGGGCTACTGTCGAATGGTTCCTGGGGACGCTGAGGGATTGACTGCTGTCCGTGCTCAGCCCAGCACGTCCGACATCTCGTACACGACGCCTTTCTTCTGCGAGACGACCCACTTCGCGGCCATGACCGCCCCGCCCACGAAGATCTCCCTCGAATGGGCCTGGTGCCGTACTTCGATGCGCTCGGAGTTGCCTATGAACATCACGGTGTGGTCGCCGACGATGTCTCCGCCCCTGATCGCATGTATGCCTATCTCCTTGCCGCGGGGACAGACGCCTTCGCGTCCGAAGACGAATTCTTTTCCGCCCATCTCCTTGCTGATGATCTCGGCCGCGGTCATCGCTGTGCCGCTGGGAGCGTCCTTCTTCTGGTTGTGGTGGGCCTCGACGATCTCCACGTCGTATCCGTCTCCCAGGTACCTTGCGGCCTCCCTGATGAGCTTGAAGAAGACTCCGACCCCGATCGAGTAGTTCGATGATATAACGGCTGCGACGTTGTTCTTAACGACGGCCTGGGTGATATTGGTCTTCTGCTCCGCCGTAAGTCCCGTCGTTCCGATGATGAGGTTGACCCCCGCCGCGGCGGCGACCGGTGCGTTCACGGCGGTCGCAGGCGCGATGGTGAAATCGATGAGCACATCTGTCCTGCTCTCCTTGAGGACGGACGCCAGGTCCTTGGAGTCCGATACGGGGACGTCCAGCTTTCCCACTCCGACGACCTCTCCTATGTCCTTGCCTATGTTGACCAGGTCGAAGGCCGCCGATATTTTAACTCCGTCGGTCGCCAGGAGGCGGTGGATGATCAGGCTGCCCATCCTGCCACAGGCGCCCACCAATGCGACCCTCGTATCGCTCATTGGAGCACCCCTTTTCCGGACACTTCGTCCGAGCGGTTCCCGAAGAGAATTGAAGAAGCGATGATGATGGGTCCGGTGATGTGCTCTATATACATGATATATCACAACGCAATCTGAACAGGGATATTTAAGAATGCGTGGAATATGTGAAAACCTCGCCCCCGTGCTGTCCGAAGAGGGGCTCTGAAACAAAACTGCATACACGGCACCTCGTCGACCGTTAAGTGCATAAAAATTTAGTGATGTATGTCGGGCAAGGCCCGACCATAATCACTAAAATCATGACAAGCGGAGAGCGTACCCTGAGGGACGGGCCGTCCACAGGATGATAGGATGACGCTCGACACAGGCTGCAACAGAGGGTAAGAAGGCAACAATGCAGACGATTAAGATGGCGATGTTCGAGCAGTGCGGTCTGACAGAGACGATCGATTCGCGTTTCGCTATCGATTCCCCCAAGAAGACGACTCCCGGGGCGCGGCGAGGGTCCGCATACTGGTTGTGAGAAGATTACTGAATACGCGGTCCGCTAGGACATGTTCGAAGCGGATGAACTGATGAGGATCATAGAATCCACGGAGAAGCGCGTTCCGGAGAACAACATCGCATACTGCGCAACGAGAACGGCCAGCACGGGGCTGATGAACTGCCAGATGAATTTTGCCGACGATTCGAAGAGACTGCAGCGGATAGCTAACGGCCACGGCGAGAACGAGGATGTCGATCTTATCGTGGAAAGGATGCATCGGACGATGCACGCGCTGATCGTATGCGCCGTCGAGGGCGTGGCGTACGCGGAGAAGTTCCGGGAGGAGTACCATGACCGAACGCTCTGAGAAGTACATGGAGAAGGAGTTCATCCGCTTCGACGACGAGACGTTCACGCTGAAGCAGCTCAGAGAGGAGCTGGAGGAGTTCACGGTAAGTATCCCGATGCCGACATCTACGTGGACGGGGACGAGAAGGCCATCGTCGTCAGGAGGAGGATATGGTGACGTCACCGTACGAAGGCTGACCGCAGTCCTTTACGCGAGAGTCTCCACCGATGACAAGGGACGGACCAACGAGACGCAGATTTGCGAGATGAGGAAGTGGTGCGAACGCGAAGGCGTGAAGGTGTTGGAGATATTCCAGGACAAGCAGTCCGGCAAGGACCTCGACTGTCCGCAGTTCCTGCAGGCCGTCGGACGCATCGCGACAGGAGATGTCAACATACTCCTCGCATTGGATGTCACCCGTCTCACGAGGAACAACCAGCTCGGCGAGGTAAGGAAGATGATCGAGCCGTTCCGTACGCAGATCCGTTTCGTCATGGATCCGTTGGATCCCGACAGCGTCGGCGGACGTATCACCACTGCTGTCGAGGAAGCGTTCGGTGCGGAGGAGCGCAGGGTGCTGGGCATCAAGACCTCCCAGGGGATGAGGACGCGTCAGCTGCAGGGCATTCATATCGGACGTCCGTTGGCGATGGTGTTCACCCATCGCGTAGAGGAGAACAGAGCATGTATCAAGACGGACGGGAAGCAGCAGACGAAGATCGTCTCCCTGAAAGCGGTGATGGAGCTCGCGTCTGAAGGCTACTCCCTGGCGAAGGCGGCCAAGGTGCTCGGCGTGTCTAAGATCGCGCTCGCGGCGAACCTCGTGTCCGAAGGGGAGAAGGAGGAGTTCCTTGAAATCTGCGGCAAAGCGAAGAACAGCGGTACAAAAGGTGGTACGACCGAAAGGGTCGGGAATACCGAGGAAAACCGTACGGAAAGGGGGTCGGATTGAGCATGTACAGAAAGGAACCCTTTGCGACGGGGAAGAGACCCTTTGCGACCGAAACACGGGAAAGGAGCGATAAGGACAGGCCCGGACTATTCCCGATGCCACCGTGCCCCGTCTGCGGATCCCGCGGTGTCATCGAGGGCGTGAGTCCCCGGTTGAGCATCACATTCTATTCCGCAAGATGCACAGAGTGCTCGTACCGTTACAAGTTCTTCCGGAAGAAGAGGTCGCTCACGCTCGCGAGGAAGATAGGATGGGATGATAGAGAATGACCGCCCCGGACAAGATGGAATGCAATTGGATCCTCGACGCGGGGACTGTTCAGGCGCTGTCGATCACCAGACTGTGGCTGCCGCCCGATCTGACGTATGCGGATATCCTGCGCATGTCGACCACGATGCTGTTCGAGGAAATCGACAGGGTCTGCATGAAGGAAGGCGTTGGAGTCAACGAGGCGATCCATCTGATGTTCGAGAGGTATTCGAAGACATCCGTGCCTATCGAGATCAAGGTCAATTTCACACCCGGTCCGGGAAGGAACGGGAAACAAACCGATTCAGAAAAAAACAAAGGAGACAAGTCACAATGATAACGAAATGCACTGAGAACAAGAAGACAAGTTACAAGGAGGGATCCGCGTGAGTCCGGAATTCGATTTCTGGGAAAGATCCGAAGTGATTCCGACGAAGAATGAGATCGAAGTGGTATCGCGCTGCATCTTCCTGGGCGAGCACGGGATATACACCCATCCGAGTTCGGAGTTCACAATTTGTCCAGGAGAAAAGGAGAGTTGCAATCGCAGATATTCGAAGAGTTGAACGTCCAACTATCCCCACGCTTTTTCTATCCAGCGTGGGGGAAACAACTTACTTCTTATCATCACGACGGACGTCCAATCTCTTCAATCCTGATTCGGTTCTGATTGTGCATGACAGATGTTTCTTCATGCGCATGTGTTCGCACCCATTGTTATAATTGTCAATGATCCAAGACAGTTTCATCCTGTTACGTTCTTCTCTGATGAAATCTGTATTGGAATTTGCATTCTCAACCACTTTCAAGATCGAATCGTCTATTTTACTCAGGCAATCCATCAATTCACATTCTTCCGATGACGGCTCATCTTGGAAATTCGGTTCAAACCATAACATCGGACGATAATAGTCGAGGTATCTCCAACCATCCGCATCTTTGAGGAAGAAGTATTCTACCCTCATATGATCCGTGTGATCTTCGTCTATCGATGCGAGTATCTCATCGAATGTGTCATCACCGATGATCATACGTGGATTTTTTGCCTCTTTGTTTTCCATCTCATAGGCATCGATGAGAGCAGGACCATAAACACAATCATCATCGATATACAGGTCTCCGATCGTGAATGAACCGCGCGTCAGGACGTTGAATTCCCATAGAAGCACGCGTTGAAGTTCCGCTATCTCTCTGAAGAAGCTGACATGAAACATATGGTGTGGGATGATTTTTTTTTCTGGATCCCATTTCATGCAGATGATGAAGTTGTCCGAGAAGATCTTCGTCCTGATGCGCGGTATCATCGAGGGATCGTAATCCTTGCTCTCTCTTTCGATCTTCTTTATCCTTTCCACCGTGGCCAAGGTCGTTTTCAGGAATTCATCGACGAGTTCCGGATGGAGTCTTATCTTGTCGCGATAACCTAGGATATCCATATATGCGACCAGGTATTTTTCGACAGAGGGTTCATTTTCAGACATAATGGCGTTAGGATATCACTATTCAAATCTTTACAGATTGTCGTTCCTTTGCTGTTCCAGATTTATTTATCAGATGCCGAAGTTTGCATTAAATCGTTGTGAATCGTGTTGTTTATTAGACAGATTGTACGTTGAATTTGTTCAAAATGTGTCGTGTTGTTCTCGAATCAGCATTATTATTAAATTGAGGCAACAACATTCAACAAAAGATGGGTTCTGTTCTTCATTATTCAGCGGCAATGCCTGCAACTCCATTTGCTTTCCCTGAGACCAAATTGGTAGCACGGCTGATGCTGGATTCCGATGATAGATCAGTCGTGAAACAAGTGGTCCATGATAACAATCTTCTGCAGGTGAAGACCGACAGCAATGAGGAGAAGATCTTCAACTATGCATATGGCCGGATGAGTCAATTATCTGATGAACTGAAACGTATAATCGTTTCCGGCGATGAATCCGATGGAAGATTCGTGAATCTTGTTTCGATCATGAAGTGGGATGCATTGTTCATGGATTTCGTGGTCGAAGTCTACAATGACAGATTGATCAACAAGAATCCGATAACCGACTATGATATCATGTCCTATTTCGAGAGGAAGGGGCGTGAGGACCCAAACGTTGCTTCCTGGAAATATGTGACCGTGTACAAATTAAGAAGACTCTATGCACGTGTCCTTTTCGAAGCTGGATTGCTGAAGTCGTCGACAGGGAGCAGGGAGATATGCACACCGTATATCGGACGTTCAACTATAGATGCGCTGTGCGACGAAGGATACGGAACTTACATTAGCGTTACACTGGGAAGAAGATGAAGATACTTGGAATAGACGAGAGGCTGAACAGGATCAAGGATGTCATCATCAACGATCCGTTCTTCGGGGGCAAATCATTGAGCAGCGGCACCGGAGGGTATATCTTCGATTATGATCCGGAAGATGAACTCGTCGTCAGGGAATTCGTCAAGAATTTCAAGGACAGGAAGGACCTCGGTTTCGATGTCCAGGAATTCGATCTCTTCGAGATCATGATTGGGTATCTCCAGGAACAGGGCTATTTGGAGACTGCGTTCGAATTGGAAGAGGAATGCCGCAACGAGAAGGAAGGCATAGGGTACATGATACGCGCTATGGCCGATCTGTTCCAGGCTGACAGTCAGAACGACATCTTCATTGATTATATTCAGAAACATGCTGTCAAAGGCAATGTGCTGTTCATCACGGGTGTCGGAAAATGCCATCCGTTCATACGTTCGCATAAGATACTGAATAACTTCGACAGCAAATTGAACGGCGTCAAGACCGTCCTGTTCTACCCGGGGGACTACAACTCGGATGAACTGAAACTTTTCGGAACGATTCCCAGTGAGAACTATTACCGTTCCATGAAACTTGTAGAAAGGAGTGAATGATCATGTCAAAAATAGGGGAGATGTTCGAGAAAGATATCAGCAGGCCGATGAACCCGGTCATCAAGGTTAGCGATCAGAATGATGAGAATGTGATATTCCAGGAGCTTGACGAGTACGTGGTCACACAGGAGATCGATGAGAATCTGGAGAAGTTCTACAAAGGTATCGCCGATGGCATGAAGACCAACACCGATGCTGTTGGCGTCTGGATCTCTGGTGATTTCGGAAGCGGTAAATCCCATTTCCTGAAGATACTCTCATTCCTTCTCAAGAACAGTAAGATCCGCGACAAGGAGGCCATAACGTATCTTCAGAACAAGGTGTCCGAGGCAGTATATTCGTATATGCAGACTATCGGAAGGAAGAATGTCGAGACGGTCCTTTTCGATATCGATGCCGAGAGCAAGGAAGGCCAGAATGCGGACAATCTCGTCCAGATCTATTTGATGGTCTTCAACAGGATGCTCGGTCTGAGTACCGTCGCATCCGTCGCGGAGATGGAACGTCATATCATCCGGGAAGGGAAGTACGATCTCTTCAAATCCAAATATCAGGAGATCTCCGGAAAGACATGGGAATTTGACAGGACCAAGCCTGCATTTGTCAAGCCCAAGATCAAGGCCGCATTGGTGGCCGCGGGTCTTTACAATGAATCAGATGCCACCGACGTCGCGGATACCGCTACGAAAAAGCTCGAGGTCAGTGTCAGGGACTTCGCAAAACTGGTGAAGGAACATTGCGCGGAGCAGGGGAAGGATTACACATTGTTCTTCCTGGTCGATGAGGTCGGACAGTTCATCTCGGGCAACACACAGCTGATGTTGAAGCTTCAGACAATCACCGAGGAACTCGGTGTTGCCTGCCATAGACAGGCTTGGAATATCGTCACCAGTCAGGAGGATATCGATCAGGTCGTTGCCGGAGTCAATAACAAGGATTTCTCCAAGATCCAAGGACGTTTCGGTGTTCGTGTGAAGATGTCCTCGTCGGATGTGAAGGAGGTCATCGAGAAGAGGATACTTCTGAAGAAGAGCAATTATGTCGATGAGTTGAAAGCATACTATGATGTGAATCGCGATGCCATTCACAACAAGCTCAACTTCGACAACGGTGTGAACATCAGGCTGTACAAGAACAAGGAGGAGTATTCCAACACATATCCGTTCGTCCCGTATCAGTATCAGATGCTACAGACCATGCTCACCCAGCTGAGGAACAAGAGCAGAGCAGGAAAGAACATCAGTAACGCAGCACGTTCGATGCTGAAGACCTTTAGGGATACGGTCGTCGAGTACAAGGATAACGATTCTTTGTCGGTGATCCCGATGTACGCGTTCTACGATTCGCTCACACCGGAGTTGGACAGTCCGACACTGCAGGCGTTCTACGATGCGAGCAAGAACGATATGCTCGATGTCGATTTCGACCTCAATGTTCTGAAGACACTGTTCCTTGTGAAATATTACGACGGATTGACAATATCTGTCACTAACATCACATCGATGATGGTATCTTCGTTCGACGAGAACAGGATCACCCTGAAGAAGAAGGTCGAGGAAGCGTTGGATCGCCTCGTTACTCAGAATCTTGTGCAGAGGAATGGGGACACATACGTTTTCCTTACGAACGTGGAGCAGGAGATAAATCTTGAGATCAAGAGGGAATCCGTAGATGTAGGCAAACGTATCCAGGAGATATCCCGTATCGCATTCGGAGAGATCCTTGGACTTAGCGGTAAATACAAGTATGACAGCGATCACCCGTATCCGTTCAACAGAATTGTCGACGGGGAGAACGTCGATGGTACGAGTTACGAATTGGGTCTTGCCATATCCACACCGGCAAGTAGAGTGGATCCTGCCACGTTGACCATGGAATCCATCAATTCTGTCGTTCTCGAATTGCCGGGCGACGATCGTGTGATCATTCAATGCAATGAATACATCTCGACCGAGAGTTATCTTTGCAAGAATATGAGCTCCGACCTCCCCAAAGGGAAGAGGGCGATACTGGAAGCCAAGGAATCCGAGCTTAAGGACATGAAGGACAGATTCAGAGAACTGCTTTCCGATGCACTTCAGTCTGCCAAGATATACATCAACGGTTCACCGGTGCAGATCAACGAATCCAAGCCGGGAGCTCGTGTCGAAAAGGCCATGAGTCAGCTGATCGAGGCCACATACAGCAAAATGGATTACATGAGGAATCCGAAGAGCAAAACTATCGTGGAACAGATCTTCAGGAACAGATCGATAATCCCATTCGATAAGGCCTGCGGAAGCGAAAGGAACGCCATTGATTCTGTTGTTGATTATATTTCTGAACAGGCGAAGATCAACGCTACCGTCAGGATATCGAATGTGATGGATAAGTTCAGGAAGAGACCGTACGGGTTCAATGACGTGGATATTCAATGGATATTGGCGATCCTGTTCCGTCACAATAAGATCGGGCTTGTGTTCGAAGGAGTATCATATGATGGTAAGAAGGTGGATGCAGACAAAGGTATCGATCTGATAACCAGGGCCAAGAACTACGATCGCGTGGAGATCAAATTGCGTGAAAGCGTCTCGTCGGCATCGATCAACAAGGCCGCCGATATCTTCAAGGAGATACTGGCGAAATCACTGCAGCTTGATGAGAGTGCATTGGTCGGTGCGATCAACAGCGGTTCGAAAGAGCTGATGCACGAGATCGATGGATATCTTGATAAGATAAGGTCGAACCCCAAATACCCCGGAAAGGAACAGCTGGATGCAATGCGCTTGATGCTCAACAGCACTGCGAGCATGGGTTCTCCGGACATATTCCAATATATCGACCACAACGAGGATGCATTCAGGAATCTTCGTGACAATCTGGACAGCCTCAGAGGGTTCTTCGCAGAGGACAGCCCCAGAAGAAGGTTGTTCGACAGAGGCCTCTCATGTCTTGCCGCGTATACCAAGGATGAGAATTACGTGGTCGGCGAGATCGTTCAGACAAGATCTGATATCGAATCGGCGATGAACTCCGAAGGTCTGAAGGATCTCCATAAACTGAACGGGTTGTGCGATTCATTCGAATCTGAATTGAATGCTTTGATTGATGCTGCAAAGCATGGCGAGAAGGAAAAGATGGCAGCATTCAAAGAGATGTATTCTTCGAAATTCGCTGATCATCAGGACCTCGCAGCAGAATTGGACAATCTTTTCGAAGATTCAATGAGTAAGATGGACCCCGTGAGATCGATATCGGAGCTGTGTGAGATACCTAATGGTTTCAACATAAAGGCAAAAAACGTCGTTGCGAAGATCCCTAAAAAGCAGATTCCGCAAGATCCGAGGCAGCAACCTGACAAAGCGGTGCCAAAGAAAGGATCGGTCTATGCAAGTGTCATTTTCTCGGGAACCGAAGTGAATTCCGAAGAGGATATCGAGAAGATATTGAACTCGGCCAGAGAGAAGATGAAAGAGAAACTGAAGAACGGTCCGTTTAACATCAATTGGTGATTTGATGGATAAAGGTGCAATCGAGAAATTCGCGATCTCTTCAAGGGTCAAACTGAGACAATCCGTCGAACAGAGGATGGCAGCGTTGGGGATCACTGCCGACGGTGTCACGGCATCAGCTCAAGTTATAGGGGATGTCGTGATCCTCAACCTGTCGAACGGTATGGAGACACGTTTGACGAAAGACGAATCAGGACATCGCGACCAGCTCATCAAAGAGGTCGGCAGGGCTGGATACGACAACGTCATAGAATCGGTTGCATACACCTGGTTCAACAGACTGATCGCCATCAGATACATGGAGGTCAACGATTTTCTTCCGACACACGTTCGCGTTCTCTCTTCCACGATCCCTGGGAGGAAAGAACCCGACCTCATATCGCAATGTCTCCAGGTCGATCTTGGATACTCACCTGGTGAAAGGGATCGCATCATCAAATTGAAGGATGCCGAGGAATCAGACAGGCTGTTCGGACTATTGTTCCTTATCCAATGCAGGGAGTTGAACAAGATACTTCCCGAATTGTTCACCATCACAAAGTCCTATGAGAACCTCCTTCTGAAGATTTCTTTCACGGATCCGAACAGTGTTGTGAGAGATCTTGTGGATACGATTCCCGAGGATGATTTCAGAGATGCTGTCCAGATCATCGGGTGGATGTATCAATATTACAACTCGGAGTTAAAGGATGATACCTTTGCCAAGTTGAAGAAGAACGTCAAGATATCCAAGGAACGTATCCCTTCAGCCACGCAGCTGTTCACGCCGGATTGGATCGTCCGTTACATGGTGGAGAATTCGGTTGGGAGGATTTGGCTGGAAGGTCACAAGGACGACTCACTCAAAGCAGGGTGGAAATATTATCTGGACGAGGCTAAGCAGGAACCGGAAGTCGTCAAACAATTGGAATCATTGAGAGCTGAAAGAAAGAAACTCACACCCGAAGATATCAGAGTCATTGATCCATGTATGGGCAGCGGACACATCCTCGTCTATGCATTTGATGTTCTGATCCAGATCTACGAATCGTATGGTTACAGTAGATCCGAAGCAGCGATCTCGATCGTGGAGAAGAATCTCTATGGATTGGATGTCGATGATCGTGCATATCAACTCGCATATTTTGCGGTGATGATGAAGGCACGTCAGTACAATCGCAATGTATTTGACAAGCATATATCGAACAACATCCATGCTATCGTTGAATCGGATGTCATCACAGATGATGTGTTGAAAGGATATGGCTCTAAGATGGGTTCCATGGACAGATATGTTGCATTGTCAGACATTAATTATCTGATTACTCAATTCAAGAATGGAAAGACCTATGGCTCCTTGATAACACTTAAGACCGTCAGATGGGACTTCATCGATGCTTTCCTAAAGGATCGTTCTATTTCGGTATACAATTCTCCGGAGATAAATGAGAGGCTCAACGAATTGGTTGCTATTTCGAAGGTTCTTTCGCAGAAATACGATGTAGTTACTACAAACCCACCCTATTCAAAAAAAGCTTATCAAAGTGAGGAATTAGGGCAATATTTAGCAGATAAGTACTCTGATTATTCTCCTGATTTGTATTCTACTTTCATAAAAAGGTGCAGTATTTTTTTAAATAATCATGGTTATTGCGGGATGATTACTCAGACTGGCTTTCTTTTCAAGGCACAATTCAAGAAAATGCGTGCTTCTTTGAGATGTGGCATATCATTCAATAGCATTGTACGTTTAGGTCCAGGTGCGTTTGAAGAAATTCAAGGAGAGGTAGTACAATCTGTCATGTTTGTATTTTGTAATGGGATTATTAATAATAATGTTGTGTATGTAGATCTGTTTTCTGTAAAAGGAAGTGCTAGTAAAGAGAATATTTTTTTACAACATGATTCGAGTTTTGAGTCAATAAAAAGTCCAATATGTGATGATTTGGATAAAAATGCACCCTTATTTGAATCCTGTTATCATCAAAGTATGTCTATTATATCGAAGATTGGATGTCAACCAGGGTCCGAATTGGTTTTTTTATGGTGGGAAGTTGAGCACAACAATCCAATATACGTTCCATATAACAAGGGTGGAAAATATCGCAAATGGTATGGAAATCAGCTGTGGGTGTTGAAATACGGATTAGACGGCAATTGTGTATATCGGCATGGTGGGCAGACGTCAAATAAAGAATATTATTTTAAAGAGTCAATTAGCTGGACACGCGTATCATCCAAAATGAATATGAGGTATTATCCAACTGGTTTTGTTTTTGATAACACATCACCGTGTATTTTTAATGATATTTTTTATTTATTGGGGTATTATAACTCTCCCGTATCTGAATATGTCCGGATAACAACATATGCTGGAAATAAAATCGAATCTGGACATGTTATTGCAATTGCACCACCCTATCATGTAGATATATCACAAAGGGAGCACATTGAATCTTTGGTGAAAGATTGTATATCAATATCAAAACGTGATTGGGATTCCAGAGAATTATCGTGGAATTATCAAAAATGTCCATTATTGGGACAGTCTACGATAAAAGAAGGGTATAAAAAATACAATCTTGAAATGAATGAGACGATATCAACTTTACATAAGAAGGAAAATGAGATTTATGAGTATTTTATAGATCAATTGACCTCAGATGAATACATATTTAGTTCTGATGATATACAAAAGTACGATTATGGCTCAAAGATCATTCAAATGAATCAAGCAGAATCAATTAAACAATTATTATCTTATGCTGTTGGATGTATGTTTGGGAGATATTCGTTGGATGTTGACGGCCTGGTATATGCCGGTGGTCAATGGGATTCTTCAAAATATACTAAGTTTACAGCCGATGCAGACAATATCATCCCATTGAATGAAGATGAGTATTTTGGAGACGATATTGTAACTAGGTTCATTGAGTTCATCAAAATAGTATTCGGTAAAGACTTCTTAGAAGATAACCTGAAATACATTGCCGATTGCCTTGAGGTCAAAGGTTCAGGATCGTCGCGTGATAAGATACGTACTTATTTCCTGAAAGATTTCTACAAAGATCATTTGAAAATGTACAGTAACCTTCCGATATACTGGCTTTTTGATAGTGGAAAGGAGAATGGATTCAAGGCTTTGGTCTACTTGCACCGTTATGACGAGAATCTCATAGTGAAAATGCGTCAGAACTACCTTCTCCCGATGCAGCGCAGGTACATCGATCATATCGGGAGGGAAAAGGATCAGGTCAAACGTACTTCCATTCAAAAGAAATTGGATGAGATCGAACGTTACGATCTTGCCATGGAGCTGTATGCTTCCAATCCTGTTTCAATAGATCTCGACGATGGTGTGAAGGTCAATTACGCAAAATTCCAGAACATAGAGAACAGCAAATCCTCTAAGGACAAGATAAACCTACTTTACAAGATCTGAGGTGATCGTTTGGCTCAAGATAACATCGAAGAAAGGATCAAAGGTCGTTTCGAAGCGACCAAAAGACTCGATACAACATCTCAGAGGATCGTATTCTGGATGGACGAAACCGGGGAGTTCAAGGATTCCATAGATTCTCTGGATCTCGGAGATATCAAGATACTGAAGCTTGACAGATACAATTCTTTCAAGGTGAAATATATCCTCGAACACGATGATCTTGAATCGAGGCATCTTGTCTATGTGCCATATTCTTTACCGAAAGACGAGAACAACATCTTGGCCGATATGATTCACTACACCAATCCACCATTCTGTGCGGATAAGCCGTCTTTACTATGTGAAGATCTCAGGATCGATATCAAGAATGTTGATGTTGTCAAGAGGCATATCAAATTCTTAAACAGCAACGAACGCAGGAGAAAGTATTTGAATTACGATGTTGACGGAAAGAACCCCGATTCCATCGTTTTGGGGATCATGGCCACAGTAATGAATTCCGATGCATCCGATTTCAAACAAATTCTGATGGATGTTCTAAGATCATTCTCGGAAGATACCGAATCAGGGATCGAATCGACTGCTCTGGACGGATTCGAGACATATGATCTGACTGAACCGTTCTGGGAACAATGTAAAAAAGAGTTCGGAATAGAAGATCAGACCATCGGTGCATTGGTCCGTATATTCTTCATATCCTATGCATCATGTAAGATACAATTGGACCCGAACAAGATGATCGCGCCGCACATCTCCAGTAAGAGCGGGAAGATAACCACATTCATAAATGAGATGTACAACAACTCAAACTACAGCGAATCGGCAGAATTCTTATCCGACTGGGTAGCGGACAAGATGAAGCTCGATTTGTATTTCGATTCGTTCGATCTCAAAGCGCTTGGCGATTCGGACGCATTCAGATGCATCGATGAGATCATCATCAATCGCCTCATTGGTCAGATGAGCAGTACCTGCAAACCACTAGATGCATCAGATGTTGCATTGTTGCATAAGAGGGAGACGCTGCACTATTACAATGATTACGAATCACAATATAATGCCATATTGTTCGGACACGATCTTCTTGATAATACATTGAATTTCTCATTAGATCTCTCTGCAACGAAAAACCCCGCAGATATCATTGATAATTATGCTTCGAAATGGTATTGCATCGATCGTTGCTATCGCGGGTTCGTCTTCAATACGGACAAGATTGAAGAAAAAACCCCAGATATGGAGAGATTCATTGATTTCATTGAGAACACATACAACAACAAATTCCTCAACGAGATCTCCGAGAGACTGTCTTCGATGGTTGAGTCCTATGCAGATCTTCCGGGAGTCAAACAAACCGGATTCTATGATAAATACGTCGAGAAAACCGATCAGGCCACGGTCGTCATCATATCGGATGCGTTCAGGTATGAGTGCGCTACCGAGTTGCGTGAAGTGCTTGACAAATCGTCAAGGGTCAAGGAACAAAAACTCGACCACATCATATCCACTCTTCCGTCGATAACAAAGTTCGGCATGGCCGCCTTATTGCCTAACAACGGATTGGAGGTTTGTCCCGGAGACAATTATTCTGTCAGGATCGATGGTATGAATACCAACATGGACGATCGCGAAGTCGTCCTCAAAGCAAGGAATCCTGCATCGGTGGTTCTCAAATACAAAGATGCCATTTCGATGAAAACACAGGATCTCAGAGATGCTTGTAAGGGAAAACGTGTGGTCTATATCTACCACGATATAATAGACGCGACCGGCGATAAACCTCAGAATGAGATGAGGACATTCGTCGCGTGCAGGGATGCGGTGGACGAGATCAGAAGATTGATCGAGATAGTCACCAACAGATTGAGCTACACACGTTTCATAGTGACATCGGATCATGGTTTCATTTACAGAAGGAAGAAGATCGAGGAACTCGATAAAATCCTGTTGCCCAGTCATGCATCAGCCGAGAAGCGTTACATATTGAGCGATGTCTCATGTGATTTCATTCAGACACAGGAGCTGTCTCTGGATTACCTCGGTGTGGAAAATGGAGAGTTCTACGTTTCCGTTCCGACGACCAGTGGCATATTCAAGGTGCCCGGCGCAGGTCAGAATTTCGTCCATGGCGGTATGTCTCCGCAGGAGATTGTCGTACCTGTTCTGGAAGTACATACAAATAAGGGAAAGGTCAAGGAAGAGTACGTTGGATTGAAGGCCGTTTCCAAACCTACGATCAAGAAGAGTAAACCAAATTTGGGATTCTGGCAGGAAAACCCTGTATTCGACAAATATCGTGAGGCGACCTATGAACTCTGGTTCGAGAATGAGGATGGACAGCGCGTCTCCGATGTTCAATCGATTATTGCAAACAAGGTTGTAGGTCAGGAGATGGAACACCACGTTCGTTTCACGCTCAGTATGAACAAGGGAACAGCATATCTTAACATCAAGAATAAAACGGACGATGACGTTCCGACTGTGAAGGAAGAATATCAGGTGCAGATCATGTTTACGGATTTAGGTGGGTTCTGATGGATAACAACGCGACCATAGTGGCTGGATTCAACCAGCTGTTGCCGGTGTTGTCCAAATACGTGACATCATCATTATATGAGCAATATGGTGATGAATGGTGGAACGTCGCAGTTCTCAATAAATTCGATGACAGGCAGAAATGGGACCTTCCGCAGCAAGGATCTTTCGACGAATGCGTTGCCAGTCTTGATATCGCGCGTGTGATAATTCTTCTTGATATCAATTGGAATGAGACGTTTAGGGACAAAGTGGTCCGTGAAGGCCCTGGTCTCATGAAAGATTCACGCAGTTGGGCAAAAGAGCTGCTGAACGTCCGTAACAAATCCGCGCATATTGGAGGTAATGATTTCTCCGACAGGGATGCCAGAAGGGCACTTGATACGATGGAACGTCTGTGCGAATGTTTTGATAAGTATGTTGCCAAAAAGATCAATGTGCTCTACGAGAGCATCGGAAGAAGCGAGATGGCTCCTGCCACCAATCCTGTCGATGGCTCTGCATCGATTGACGATCCTGTTTCTCCGATAGCCGAATCAGTTGTTGAAAGCAATCTTGTCTTTGAGGATGTCAGAGACAAACCGATCAAATCCGTTTCTAGATCGTCCGATCACATTGGGTCCGTCACTATAGATGTCGATCGTTTGACGGATGCATTCGATGGATGTATCGTAAGGAAGGATCTGACGAAGAAAATCAAGGAGGGAGCTAACGTCCCGATATTCGTTCTCGAATATCTTCTCGGGATGCATTGCTCTTCCAGTGATCAGGCAGAGATTGATGAAGGCCTCCAAGTGGTCAAGAAGAAGCTCGCCCGCTTGTACATACGTCCAGATGAGGCCGAGAGGATCAAATCCAACATTCGTGAGGCCGGAGAGGGATATTCGATAATCGATAAAGTGTCTGTAACACTCGATTTCAAGAAAGATATCTATGTCGCCACATTCCTCAGTTTGGGTTTGAAGAACGTACCAATCGACAGATCAATGGTGGTCTCTAATCCAAGGCTCCTTTCCGGCGGTATCTGGTGCATCATCACATTCAATTACTCGTATCTTGAAGATGACAAACTTGTCAATCCTTTCAAGATCACACGTCTTTCACCTATTCAAATGCCATTCGTGGATGTGAATGAATTCATTCATCAACGTAAGAACTTCACGAAGGATGAGTGGATCGCGTTGATGCTCAGATCCACCGGCATAGAACCAGATAACATCGATGAACGCACGAAATGGTTGCTTCTCGCACGCATCATGCCGTTGGTCGAGAACAACATAAATGTATGTGAGCTCGGCCCGCGCAGCACTGGTAAATCTCATGTTTACAAGGAGATCTCTCCGAGCAGCATACTTGTGTCAGGGGGTCAGGCATCTGTTGCCAGTTTGTTCTACAATATGTCGTCCCATACGCCGGGCCTGGTGTGCAATTGGGATGTTGTGGCATTCGACGAGGTCGCCGAGATCAAGTTCAAGGACAAGGATGCGATAACGATCATGAAGGACTACATGGCCTCGGGATCGTTCTCCAGAGGCGGGGAGCAGCTTGAAGGCAAAGCTTCCATGGTGTTCGTAGGCAACATCAATGAGAACATCAACACTCTTCTTCTCCAGGCAAGTCTATTTAAACCATTCCCAGTGGGGATGAACGAGGATACGGCATTCCTCGACAGATTCCATTGTTACATCCCGGGATGGGAGATCGAACCGTTCTCTCCGAGATTATTTACTAACGATTATGGATTCATATGCGACTATTTCGCTGAGATCTCCAGAGAATTGAGGAAGATGCAGTATTCCAATGTAATCGACAAGTACTTCACTCTTGACGAGAGCCTGAAGCAGAGGGATGTGACATCGATCAAGAAGACGGTCTCTGCAATGATGAAGATCATCTACCCCAATGGTGTAGCAGACAAAGGCGAGATTCGCGAGATATTGGAATTCGCAATGGAGATGAGATCCAGGGTGAAAGAGCAGCTCAAGCGTATTCAACCTGATGGAGAATTCTCTGAAGCTAGATTCATCTATCACGACTTGGAGACTGAAGAATCAAGGGAAGTATTCGTTCCAGAATGTGAGGAACTTTCTAGAAGATAACAGTCGTGGTAAAAATGTCAGTTGAAATAAAGTTAATTGATAGGGAGGATTCGCTACTTGGAAGTAATGTAAGTTTACGTGTCAATAATAAGCGGATCGATGGATTCCAATTGTCTGAAAAGAGTAATTGTACAAAATTTGAGCGTGGCGTTTATTCTAAACTCGGTGAAAACAAGATACGTGAATATGCAATCGACATCACTCCATCAAGGCTTGATGAGCTCGATGCAGATAGAGGTGAATTGGATAAATTTACAAAAGATAAATTTTCCAAATTGAGAAATAGTAATGAAATGAACATGATGGTATTTCGTGTTGATGTTTCGAAGGAAAAGTTGGAAGAGCGGCACATATCTATGCTTTCAAATCTTTTGCAATTATCTGGAAATGATATCATTGTACCGCCGTTTGTGAAGATATCAAAAGAATCCAAGTTTGATGTTGATCAGTATTTGAGTTACTACAGGACATTTGAAGACTATTTAGGATCGACAATCTCTTCAATAGCATGTCCGATTCCTGGGCAATCTAGTACAAAAGATATTAGGCAAATCATGAACGAATTAGGTGGTAAACATTGTCAGATTTTTGTTGTTGATTTTGATGGGCAAAAGGTGATAAGCCCTTCAAATGAGATTTCGTTACGTACGGTTATGGGCGGTATTCGTAATCTTGAAAAAGAATATGGTGAGGGTAGTTTTTTCTACGGTTTCGATGCACGCCCTAATCCTAAAAATGGTACAGACAAGGATTTTATCGAATCACAGATACTAGCATCTGTTGGATTAAATGCAGTGGGACCTAAAAGGAAAAGGACTGTACTCCCGCCAAATATAGCAAAATTATTGGGTGAATCCGATCCATTGGACGTTTGCAAGTTATTTTGTGAAGATGACTATCGTCAATACTCTATTCGTAGCGGTCGTGTCACCGAAGATTTTTCAACATTTGTTGATGATATGTGGGGGATAGATTATTCTACACTAAAATATGATAAAATGCGGGAATTAACAGCCGCATTCAATCATAATGCAAGATCAGAAAATATTCCTAATATCAATCAATCCATTTCTGAAAATACACTTGTTGATTTAATTCAATCCAAGAATACACCCGAATATGTAATGAAAGTAGCGAAGAAGGTTGCTAAGAAAGTTACTGGCGTGTAACTTCGCCTGTTTTTGGATCCACGATAGTAATGTAGATCCTTTTTCCGTCGAAGTGTGCATAAACAATTTTTTTATTTATGAGGCCCGATTCAGTTGTAGATACAGTACATTTTTTAAACTGATTTAATTCGAGGTTCAGTTTCTTTTTTTCCAGCTTTATCGGAGATTCTAATTGCACGTCAAACATGTCGGGCCTCCGTAATCGTAGCTTTACCGTTTTTATATACAACTGTGTACTCGACTCCGTTTTCCGACACGATATGTATTTCACTATTCGATTCAATGGGAATTGAAAAAGAATCGACTCTTTCTGTTTTGACTAATTTGTCTTTAATGAGGGATTTACTAGTTAAACTGGGGTACAGTCTGTATACAAGCTTGATTATCTCATCTGTACTCAAATTACGTAAATTCGAATTCAATTCAGAACAAATGGAAAAAATACCTTTGTATTTTTTAGATGCAGCTTCAAGTATTTTTTCTCCTTCTAACGTCAATTTAGATCCTTTTGAAGATGATGAAACAGGTTTAATCAGGCCCCAATTTCTCAATTCAGTAAGAGAATCATCTAAGTTTTCTGAAAATGGACCAAAATGATTGGCATCAAAATCAAAATCATCATCAAGGTCAGAATCTGCAATTATCTTGTCTGCGAGAAATGCTAATTTATGGATACGTAGTGCGTGATCGATTTTATACTGACTCGAAGTGCCAATTAACATTATTGCAATAAGGGTAACATCCGAGTAATCATCGAGTTCCACATCCTCATCCATGCGGTTGTGATACATTTCAAATAAATATTACCTGTGGTAATTTTTTGTTTCATGTTATTTCAATGTTTGTATTTCTTAGAAGTTATTTTTCTATGGAAAAAATGTGCTGGATATTTATGCCGAAATCCCCGGAATTGAGCTACATGCCTTATGAATTCTGAGGGGCAAGCTCGA
>ENA-UOOI01001145-UOOI01001145.1-fermentation-metagenome-genome-assembly--contig:-NODE-1145-length-29263-cov-7.864900_pt1 | contig 29263 bp, 23 predicted proteins | sample MGYA00245779_ERZ724027 | MGnify/ENA primary metagenome ERZ724027 (study PRJEB28704, sample SAMN03018318) | fermentation metagenome | biome: anthropogenic terrestrial biome; feature: soil; material...
GAAAATTTTATTAGAATTTTCAGGGTTGTTTCACTGTTCAGTTATCAATGTTCAAGGCTTTGTTGCTGACTATCTGTTCTCGCGTCAGCAGAAACTATTCTATCATACGAGTTTTGGAATGTCAAGCATTTTTTTATTTTTTTTAATTTATTTAGTATCAATTGTATCTATCATTTATAGATGTTTTGTACTATATAATATGTGAAAAAAATAAAGCGGAGAAAGAGGGATTTGAACCCTCGCGCCGCGTGAGCGACCTACACCCTTAGCAGGGGCGCCTCTTCAGCCTCTTGAGTATTTCTCCATTATCTGAATTTATCATTTATATATTAAATTGCTTGGCTGACGTTCCCGTCAGACGCATTAGTTAGTATAGCAAATGGAAAAACATTTGTCAACAACTTTCTGAAACTATTTTTGGATTATTCTAAGGACCGTAAAATTGGTATTTTTTATAGTATTACAAATTTTTAAAATTTATATACTTATGTTTTCTAATCAACTTAAGGTTCTTAGAATAATTAGTATGAGAACTCCTTCATTGAAGTTTCGTATAAATTATTTCCTTTACTATCTATTACTACTATAGTTGGAAAGTCTTTTACATACATCTCCCTAATGGCTTCTGTTCCTAAATCATCATATCCTATTATTTTTGAACTGATAATCTTTTTTGACAACAATGCTCCTGCACCACCTACTGCTGCTAAATATACTCCATTATATTCTATAATACTTTTTATTACTTCTTGGCTTCTTTTACCTTTGCCTATCATTCCTTTTAACCCATGCTCCATTAATAATGGTGTATACTTATCCATACGACTGCTTGTGGTAGGACCTGCAGATCCAATAACCTGTCCCTCCCTTTCTGGTGTTGGACCAAGATAATATATCATATTATTTTTAAGATCAAATGGTATTTCTCCACCATTCATTAAACTATCATACATTCTCTTATGAGCTGCATCTCTGGCACTATATATAATTCCAGTTATATAAACGTAATCACCAGCGCTTAAACTTTTAATTATATTATCATTAAGCGGTGTTGTAATATATTTATCCACGTTTAACCTCCAAAATAAATTTATTATCCACAATTACAAGTCTTTTTTATAAAAATTGTTGATAAAATATGTTTTTTGATAAGATATTCTTGATAAATTCTGTTCAGCAGTTTTTTAATAGCCTAAATAGTTCTAGTTACATGTCTATTAACATGACAACAAATATTAATAGCTACCGGTAACCCTGCGATATGGGTTGGATAGGTTTCTATATTTACAGCTAATGCAGTATTGGTTCCTCCAAGTCCTGCTGGTCCAATACCTAATTTATTAATTTGATTCAATAATTCTATTTCAAGATTTTTTATATGGTTAATATTTGAATGTTCATTTATGTTTCTTGTTAATGCTTTCTTGGCAATAATTGCACACTTTTCGAAATCCCCACCAATTCCAACACCAACTATAATTGGCGGGCAGGCGTTTGGGCCAGCTAATTTTACGGTTTCTATAACTGCATTCTTAACTCCTTCTGCACCATCAGCAGGTTTTAACATGTATATTCTGCTCATATTTTCACTGCCAAATCCTTTTGGAGCTACTGTAATTTCTATTTTATCACCGGGAACTATCTCATAATGAATTACACCTGGAGTATTATCATTTGTATTTTTTCTTGTCAATGGATCTTCTACTATAGATTTTCTTAAATACCCTACTTTATATCCTTGTCTTATTCCTTCATTGATTGCTTGTTCCAATGGTATTCCTTCTACATGAACATTCTGGCCTAATTTTATAAATATAATAGCCATTCCAGTATCCTGGCATATTGGAATATTTTCAGCTTTGGCAATTTCCATATTTTCTTTTAATTGGCCAAGTATCTGTTTACCTAAAGAAGAACGTTCAGAATCATATGCATTATAAATACCACATTCCATATCTTTCGATAATTGATAATTTGCTTCAATACACATTTGCTTTATATTTGTTGTTATTATATCTGTATTTACAATTCTCACAATAACCTCGATTCTGGTACTTGAGCACCTTCTTTTTATTGATTTACCCACAACATTAATCCATATATTTTATGTAAATCCTATATTTAATAATAATTTAGCCAATATACATAACAATCATGCTATTTGCATTTATTGTTTAACAGTAAATTTTTCGAATGAAAAAGACCTTTTAGAGTAGTAAATATTTAATTCACGTTACTAATAAGAATTGAATATGATATTTACCATCCATTCTCAAAGTATCTTGAAATAAATATTCCTACTCCTAAAGGTCTTAAGAATTCAGATTGGCAAAATGTTTATTATATTATACTAATGCCAACTAGGATAAATGTTATTATCCTATGAGTTGGTAACATGACCTGTTATAAGCAGACCTTGTTACCTTAGCTCACAAGAAAGAACCTATCCTTTGCTTTTTAATTCTCACCAGATTCTTCATCTTCGTTTGTTATTTTTTTGTTTTCTCAATTGCTTTTTCATTCATTTCATTGTTTGTTTCTTCATTTACTTCTTCATTTACTTATTTTTTTGCTTCTTCATTTGTTTCCCATTTACTTATTTTTTTTTGTTTCTTCGTTTGTTTCCCATTTACCTCTTCATTTACTTATTCGTCTGTTTCTTTATTTACTTCATCGTCTGTTTCTTTATTTACTTCTTCACCTATTTCTTCATTTTCTTCTTCATTTTCTTCATCATTTATTTCATCATTAATCTCATCAAAATCATAATCTTCTTCCGGTATATTTTCACCTTCTACCTCAGAATCCTCTAGCTCTTGTTCCAATTGCTTTATAACTTCTTCATCTGATTTTTCGTTGCTTTCTTTTACCTTAGCAATACTTGCTACTTTAATATCATTTTCCATATTAATTAATTTAACACCGGAAGTAATTCTTCCTAAGCTTGAAATATCATTCACCATTAAACGGATTATAATACCTTCCGTTGTAATAATCATAATTTCATTATCATCATCTACTGCTTTTACACCTACAACATAACCTGTTTTTTCTGTAATCTTATAGCATTTGACACCTTTTCCACCTCTTCTTTGTACGGTGAATTCTTCCACTAAGGTACGCTTGCCCATACCATATTCTGATACGAAAAGCAGGTATTTTCCTTGTGTGCTAATTTGCATACCAATGATTTCATCATTATCTTCCAAGTTCATACCAATTACACCCATGGAGGTACGGCCGGTTGCTCTTACATCCCTTTCATAAAAACGGATACATTGTCCATGTTTTGTAACTAAAATAATATCTTTTTGATTATTTGTTGTTTTTACTTCAATTAATTCATCGTCTTCTCTTAAATTTATTGCTTGTAATCCTGACTTACGAATATTTTTATAATCCGTAATCGGTGTTTTTTTCACAATACCTTTTCTGGTAGCCATAAATAAGAATTTATTTTCTTGATATTCTTTCAGTGGTATAATCGCAGTAATTCTTTCGTCCGGTGTTAACTGAAGGAGGTTAATGATTGCTGTTCCTCTGGCAGTTCTGCTGGATTCAGGAATTTCGTAAGCTTTTAGCCGATATACACGGCCTTTATTAGTAAAGAACATGATATAGTGATGGGTTGAAGTCATTAATAAATCTTCAATAAAATCTTCATCAATAGTATGCATTCCCTTAATTCCTTTACCACCACGATGTTGACTCCTAAAATTATCTACAGTCATTCTCTTTATGTAACCTAATCGTGTCATAGCAATAACTGTATTTTCATTTGGAATTAAATCTTCCATGGATATGTCATACTCATCATATCCAATAGATGTTCTTCTATCATCACCGTATTTATCCCTGATAACAATAAGTTCATCTTTGATTACTCCAAGTAACTTCTTAACATCAGCTAAGATAGCTTTATATTCTGCAATTTTTGTATTCAACTCTGCAAATTCATTTTCTAGCTTTTCTCTTTCCAAACCTGTTAATGCACGAAGTCTCATATCAATAATTGCCTGAGCTTGAGGGTCAGATAAGGTAAACCTTTCAATTAATCTGGACTTTGCAATATTACCATTTTGGGAAGATCTTATAATATCAATAACTTCATCAATATTATCTAAGGCAATTAATAAACCTTGTAATATATGAGCTCTTTCTTCCGCTTTATTTAAATCATACTGAGTTCTTCTGGTTACAACTTCTTCCTGATGTAGTATATAATATTTTAACATCTCATGGATATTTAAAACCCTTGGTTCATTATTGACTAAAGCCAGCATAATTACGCCAAAAGTATCCTGCATTTGAGTATGTTTGTACAATTGATTTAATATTACATTTGCATTTACATCACGGCGAAGTTCAATACAAATTCTCATACCGGTACGGTCAGATTCATCTCGTAATTCCGTAATTCCATCTATTTTTTTATCTTTTATAAGTTCAGCAATTTTTTCAATTAATCTTGCTTTATTTACCATGTATGGTAGTTCTGTTACAATAATACGATTCTTACCATTTGGCATAGATTCAATATCTGTAACTGCACGTACTTTAATCTTTCCACGTCCGGTTCGATATGCTTCTTCGATTCCCCTGGTTCCTAAAATCGTAGCACCGGTTGGAAAATCCGGTCCTTTTACAATCTCTAATAGTTCTTCTATGGAGGTTTCTCTGTCTTCTTCAATTCGATTATCAATCATTTTTAAGACAGCATTACTAATTTCTCTCAAGTTATGGGGAGGAATATTAGTTGCCATACCTACTGCTATACCGGAAGTACCATTAACTAAAAGATTGGGATATCTGGATGGAAGTACTTTAGGTTCTTTTTCTGTTTCATCAAAGTTAGGAGTAAAATCTACGGTATCCTTGTTAATATCAGATAACATCTCCATAGATATTTTACTTAAGCGGGCTTCTGTATAACGCATAGCCGCAGCTCCGTCTCCATCAACAGATCCAAAATTACCATGACCATCTATCAATGGATATCTTGTTGAGAAATCCTGTGCTAATTTTACCAATGCTTCGTAAATAGAACTATCACCATGAGGATGATATTTACCCATTGTATCACCGACAATACGTGCACACTTACGGTGTGGTTTGTCAGGACCATTGTTTAATTCTATCATTGCATATAATATTCTTCTTTGTACCGGTTTCAGACCATCTCTTACGTCGGGAAGCGCACGGGCTGCTATAACTGACATGGCATAATCAATATATGATGTTTCCATAGTCTTTTTTAGATCAACCTCATGAACTTTGTCAAAGATTTTCTCGTCCATTTATTTTCCTCCATCTATCCAATCGTCAAACAAGTTTGTGTTTTAAACCATCTTCGCCTTCGGCGAAGATGGAGATTTTTTTTGAAATTTTTCGATTTTTTACTGCATTTTACATATATCATGGTTTATACGTTAATTTTATTCACATTTTATCTTAAAATTCTTACTTCTATCAACAAACTAAGATTATATTGTGATTAAATATCTAAATTTTTAACATACTTAGCATTTAACTCAATAAACTCACGTCTTGGCTCAACTTTATCACCCATTAATGTTGTAAAGGTTAAATCAATTTCTGAGGATTCTTCTTCATCAATAGTAACACGAAGAAGAACTCGTCTTTCAGGATCCATAGTTGTTTCCCAAAGCTGTTCCGCATCCATTTCTCCAAGACCTTTATAACGTTGAATTTTATTATTACCATCTCTGCCCCATTCTGTTAATATACGGTCTAACTCTTCATCGCTGTATACATATTTCAGCATCTTATTTTTTTCAACTTTATACAAAGGCGGCTGGGCCAGGTAAACATGTCCTTGTTTTATTAATTCTGGCATAAAACGATATAAAAATGTAAGCAGTAATGTACTAATATGTGCACCATCTACATCGGCATCTGTCATAATAATTATTTTATGATATCTTAATTTTGAAATATCAAAATCATCGGATATTCCTGTACCAAATGCAGTTATCATAGCTTTAATTTCATTGTTTATTAAGATTTTATCAAGTCTTGATTTTTCAACATTTAATATTTTACCTCTTAATGGTAAAATTGCCTGAGTTGCCCTTGAACGTGCAGTCTTTGCAGAACCACCCGCAGAATCTCCCTCAACAAGATATATTTCACAATTTTTAGGATCCTTGTCTGAGCAGTCTGCAAGCTTTCCCGGAAGACTAAGTCCTTCCAAGGCAGTTTTTCTTCTTGTTAAATCTCTTGCTTTTCTTGCTGCATCTCTAGCTCTTTGTGCTAAAATAGATTTTTCACAAATCATTTTGGCAACGCTTGGATTTTGCTCTAAAAAGTAAGTTAATTGTTCACTTACAACACTATCAACTGCTCCACGTGCTTCACTATTTCCTAATTTTTGTTTTGTTTGTCCTTCAAATTGTGGATCTGCTATCTTAATACTGATAATGGCAGTTAATCCTTCACGAATATCTTCACCTACTAAGTTTTGCTCATTATCTTTTAAGTATTTTTGTGCCCTGGCATAATCATTAAAAGTTTTTGTTAAGGCATTCTTAAAGCCGGCAAGGTGAGTACCACCTTCCGGTGTTGTAATATTATTTACAAAACTATAGCATCCTTCTGTATAAGAATTATTGTGCTGCATGGCAACTTCAACATACACATCATCTTTTTTACCTTCGCAGTATATAATTTCAGGATATAAAGGATCTTTATGTCTGTTTAAATAATCCACATATTCCTTAATTCCACCGGCATAATGAAATTCTTTTATTACAGCAGGTTCTTCTCTGTCATCTTCTAAGACAATTTTTAAATTTTTTGTTAAGAAAGCCATTTCTCTTAATCTTTGTTTCAATACATCAAAATCAAAAATAGTTTCTTCAAATATTTCTTTATCCGGTAAGAATACTACCTTCGTTCCGGTAATATCTGTTTCACCAATCACTTCAAGAGGACCTGTTACCTTTCCCCGCTCATATCTTTGCTTATGAATTTTACCATCTAAATATACATATACTTCCAGCCATTCTGAAAGTGCATTAACAACAGATGCACCAACACCATGTAAACCACCGGAAACTTTATATCCTCCACCGCCAAACTTTCCGCCGGCATGCAAAATAGTAAAGACAACTTCTACAGCAGGTTTACCTGATTTATGGTTAATTCCAACCGGAATACCACGACCGTTATCAGTAACTGTTATGGAATTATCTTTATTAATGGTTACTGTTATTATATCACAAAATCCAGCCAAAGCTTCATCTACTGCATTATCAACAATTTCATAGACCAAGTGATGTAAACCTTTTGCTGAAGTACTACCGATGTACATACCTGGCCTTTTTCTTACAGCTTCCAAACCTTCTAGTATCTGGATTTGATCTGCACCGTATTCTGCATTCATATATTGCCTCCTGATTTTCTATGGATAAATTCTTTGGGATTAAATCCATTTGGATTAAATCCATTTGGATTAAATTCCTTCAGAATTATCCAAATTAAAAGTATTCTCATTTGTTACTGTTCCATTTACCACTTTATAAATATTATCACAATTTAATCTATTTGTAATGAATTCTTCTAAACCGGTACAAGTAATAATGGTTTGAATATCATGAATACTATTTAGTAAATAATTTTGTCGTTTTCTGTCTAATTCTGACAACACATCGTCTAATAATAAAACAGGGTTATCATGAGTCATATTCTTAACCAATTCAAGTTCAGCAAGTTTTAAAGATAAAGCTGAAGTTCTTTGTTGACCTTGTGAACCAAATTTTCGAATGTCAATGGAACCAATTAAGAAACATATGTCATCTCGATGAGGTCCAATACTCGTAATCTTTTGAGCCACATCTCTATCAATTGAATTATTTAACTTTTTACTATACTCTTCTACACTTGCATTAGGTTCATACTTTATAAATAATTCTTCTTTGCCGCCAGATAATTTACTATGTATGTCATATACAATTTCATTTAGCTGCCTAATAAAAAGATTCCTACGTTTAATTATTTCAGTTCCATACTTTACAAGCTGGATATCCCATATACTAAGTGTATCCATTAAATTCCTATTGAAACTAATTTGTTTTAATAAATTGTTTCTCTGAGTAATCACTTTGTTATAATTAGATAAATTATAGAGATATACTTTATCTAACTGACATAATTCTAAATCAATAAATCTTCTTCTTTCCGAGGGACCATTCTTAATTATGGATAAATCTTCTGGAGAAAAAAATATTAAATTAAGAATACCAAATAATTCACTGGATTTTTTAATTGGTATTCCATCTATTGCTACACCTTTGGGCTTATTCTTTTTCAAATGCATATCTATTTTATGTTGAACCTTATCCCGCTCAACGAAAGTTCTGATATGAGCCTGGTCTTTGCCTAGTTTTATAATTTCTTTGTCTTTGCTTCCTCTGTGAGACTTTGTTGTTCCAGATATATAGATAGCTTCCAAAATATTAGTCTTTCCTTGTGCATTATCTCCGTACAAAATATTAATACCATTATGAAATTCCATAGAAAGATTATTGTAGTTTCTATAATCTTGCAGTTCAAGAGATTTTATAAACATAAATGCACCAACTATCTATTTTATTTTTCAACTTTTATTGTTTGATTATTATACTCTACTGTATCACCTGAATATAATTTTTTACCTCTTTGTAATTCTGTACTTCCATTTACCTTTACCATTCCATCTTGAATTACAAATTTCGCATCTACACCAGATTCTACCAGACCAGCAGCCTTTAACGCCTGTCCTAATTTTATATATTCTTCCCTTAATTTTATAATTTCCATATTTCTCCTTATATTTGCTCACGTTTTTTGCCCATCAGAAATTTGTGACCCAGTCACAAATTTGCAAGTTAAAAAACCAAGTTTTTCAATTTTATCAAACTTATTTTTTATACTGCAGCATTAAAATTAACTGGTAATATTATATAAATATAAGACTCTTCTTTATCCTTTATGAAACATGGTGCTTTGGGATTGATAAAATAGATTTCAACTTCTTCATCATCAATAACTCTCAAAGCATCAATTAAAAATTTAGGGTTAAATCCTATTAGGATGTCTTTACCCTCTTTTGTAATGTCAATTTCTTCATCCATGGATCCAATAGTAGAATTAATTTTTAGTTCCATTTTCTTATCATCAATATGAATGATAATTGGTTTTTTATCCGTTTCTTTTACTAAAAGAGTGGATCTGTCAATACAGTTTAATAACTCCCTTTTGTTAATGTTTACTTTTGTTACGTAATCACTGGAAAGCATTTGATCAATTTTGTAATATTCTCCCTCAATTAAACGGGATAATACAATGGTATCATCAAATTCAAAAATAATATGTTTATCTGTAAAATAAATATTTGCTTCATCTGCAACCTCTCCGGATAAAATTTTACTAACTTCAATTAAAGTTTTACCAGGAACAATTACTTTTATATGTTCATACTGATTATTTAACATTATTTTTCTTATAGAAATTCTATGACCATCTAAAGATATTACTCTAAATTCATCATTATTGATTTCAAATAATTCACCGGTCATAATTTTATTGCTTTCATTATCGGAGATAGAAAATACAGTTTGCCTTATAACTTCTTTTAAATTAAATTGAGATAAAACAACTGGATCCTTCTTATCCACGTTAGGTAAGAATGGAAATTCATCTGCATTTCTTCCTAAAATTGTAAACTTAGACTTTTCACATATAATAGTTGCCATATTATTAGAATCTGTTTCAATAGAAACATCGTTATCTGGTAATTTTCGAACAATTTCAGAAAAAACTTTAGCATTGATTGCTATAATACCGGATTCCTCTATGTTTCCTTTTACTAAAGTCTCAATTCCTAATTCCATATCATTGGCTATTAATTTAATAGAATCATTATTAACTTCAATAACGATACATTCTAATATTGGCATGGTAGTTCTTGTTGGAACTGCTTTTAAAACGATATTAACACTATTTAATAAATTGCTTTTGGAACAAAGAATCTTCATAATTGTGTATAACTCCCTTCGAAATTTTTATGTAAGATATATATATTAACATTTAGTAGCAGTAGTAATAGGAGCTGTTAATTTGTGTATAAGTGGTCTTGTCCTATAGTATAAAAGGATTTTGTGAAAGGATAACTATGTGTAAGGAAAAATAAATATCAATAATCCAAATATTGGAATCATACTAAAATAAATAGTTATCCAATGGCAATTAACACAGAAATAACAATCTGTTAACAACAGGTTGTGGAAAATTATTATATACTTAAAATAACCTTTAAGGGTTTATCTTCTTATTTAAAACCTCAATGGTATTCTGCAGACTTAAATCTTTTTTCATTGTTTTTTCAACCTTATCAATACCATGAAGTACGGTTGTATGATCTCTATTACCTAAAAGCTTACCGATTTCTGCAAGAGAATTATCTGTTAGTTTACGGCAAAAATACATAGCAACTTGTCTTGGAAATGCTATATTTCTGCTTTTGTTAATGGAATAAATATCTGCTGAGGTTATATTATAGTGCTCTGCTACTACGTCAATAATTAATTCCGGTGTAACTTGCTTCTTATCGTCAGGAGATATTAAGTCTTTTAATGCTTCTTCCGCTAAAGTTACATTGACTTCCTGCTTCTTTAATCTGGATAATGCAACGATTTTTGTTAATGCTCCCTCTAATTCCCGAATGTTTGATTTAATGTTGGTTGCAATATATTTCATTACTTCATTGTCAATTTGCAAACCATCCAGTTCTTCTTTCTTTTTCAGAATTGCCATTCTGGTTTCATAATCCGGAGGCTGAATGTCCACCGTCAGACCCCATTCAAATCTGGAACGTAGACGTTCCTCTAATGTAAGGATATCTTTTGGAGGCTTATCACTGGAGATTATGATTTGTTTTTTGGATTCATGCAAGGTGTTAAAAGTATGGAAGAATTCTTCCTGTGTACTTTCCTTTCCTATAATAAACTGTATATCGTCAATTAAAAGAACATCTATATTACGATATTTTTCTCTAAATTCAGTAGGAGTCGTATTTACATTACGAATGGATTCAATTAATTCATTGGTGAACTTTTCACTAGTTACATACATTACTTTGGCTTGCGGATTTTGCTCTAATATATAATGAGCAATAGAATGCATTAAGTGCGTCTTACCTAAACCAACCCCTCCATATATAAATAGAGGATTGTATATTTCTGCAGGAGATTCGGCAACTGCCAGTGATGCAGCATGAGCCAAATTATTATTGGCACCAACAACAAAGGTATCAAATGTATATCTAGGGTTTAAAAAAGAACAAGAATTATTTTTATTAGAATTCTTCTTATTCTTATCAGACCCTACTGTTGTTTTTGCAGGTTTTAATTGACTTTCCAAAACGAACTCTATGTCATAATTGTGGTTCATAATTTCTGAAATAGAAACTTTTAAAGGAACACCATACTTTCTACTTATGAAATTTTTACTATCAGGACCAATCATTTTATCATCAATTGAAATTGTAATTAAATTATCTTCTACTGAATATACTTTTAAAGGAAGTAACCATGTTTTAAAAGATACATCCGTCACACAATGTTCAATCTTAAGATATTCCAGTATTTCATCCCATTTATCTTGTATTTCATTCATTACCCTAATCTCCCTAATATAAAATTTCGTACGTATCTAATATATATATTATAACAAAATTGTGGATACTTCAACTAGAATATATAAAATTACGGGTTATAAATTTGATTTATCCACATTTCAAAAAGAATTATTAACAATTGTGTGAATAAACTATAAAAATTATAAACAACAAAAAATACGAGATATAAAAGGATTATTTTTCACTATTGTTTATAATATTAACACCATTCTAACAAGTTATCCACATTTTATCAACAACTGGTGGATAACTTTATGTTAACGAAATGTTTTTAAAGTTATTTATGAACAAATTCTAGTTATTAATTTTTGAAAACTTCAAAAAATTTCTTATACTATTAAATAAAAATATAGGCTTGACGTAAAAGAAGTTTGCGAATATAATAGACATGATATTTTAAATTTATTAAAATAGAATAAATACGCTTGCCCAATATGGTTTGGTATATATAAAGGAGGTGCATCTGAATGAAAATGACATTTCAACCCAAAAAAAAATCAAGATCCAGAGTTCATGGATTCAGAGCTAGAATGAGTACAGCAAATGGTAGAAAAGTTTTAGCAAGTAGAAGAGCAAAAGGAAGACATAAATTATCAGCTTAGGTCGCATTATTGTGGCCTTTTCTTCTCTTAGTTAAACTTTTGTTTGTAGAAAGGGCCTAAAAATTTGAAATCTTTTGAATCGATGAAAAATAATTTAATGTTTAAAGAAGTGTACAATACTGGTAAATCATTTGCAAATAAGTATCTAATAATGTATGTATTAGAAAATCAGACTGATAAAAATCGATTTGGAATATCCGTAAGTAAAAAAGTTGGGAATAGTGTTGTAAGACACAGAATAACAAGGTTAATACGAGAGAGTTACAGATTGAATGAAGAAATGTTTAATAGTGGTTTAAACATAGTTGTTATAGCAAGAGTAGGAGCAAGAGGGAAAAGTTATAATGAAATAAACAGCGCATTGCTGCACTTGGCAAAAATGCATAAAATTTTAAAAGAGATGATAAAATCGTGATAAAACGAGTTTTAATATTTTTAATAAAATTATACAGAAAATTTATTTCTCCTCTTAAGGTAAGATCAAGTTGTATATACACTCCTACCTGCTCTTTGTATGCAATTCAAGCATTGGAAAAGTATGGAGCAGTTAAGGGAACATATTTGGCAATCAGAAGAATTCTTAGATGTCATCCTTTTGCTAAGGGAGGGTATGATCCTGTTCCATAAATTTATATATTAGAAAAAATAGTTTCTAATAAAGGAGTCTTAGGAGGAAGAACAATTGTATAATGTATTTTTAACACAGAGTGGCGGTATTTTAGGACCAATTGCCACATTATTAGGATGGATATTAAACGCTCTATATAATTTCTTAAGTTTATTCAATATTACAAATGTTGGTGTTGTAATTATAGTATTTACTTTTATAACAAGAGGTTTGATGATTCCTCTTACAATAAAACAGCAGAAATATACTAAGTTATCTTCTAGGATGAATCCGGAAATAACAAAGATAAATGCAAAATATAAAGGAAAAAGAGATCCAGATTCTATGCAGAAAATGCAGGCTGAAACACAGGCTGTATATGAAAAATATGGAGCAAGTCCTACAGCAGGCTGTCTGCCGTTAATTATTCAATTGCCTATTATGTTTGCATTATATGATGTTATTCAAAATATACCTGCATATGTTTCAAAGATTCATGTATTATATGCAAATATAGCAAATGCAATTACTGCAATACCTGGTTATGTTGATACGTTAGCGAAAGCTACTTCAGAGTTTGGCGTCAATACATCTAAATTTACTGAAATGGCAGATGGCACTTTGTCCATTAATCATATTATCGATATTCTTGCTAAGCTCACTTCGGCACAATGGGGGGAATTAGCTAGTAAATTTCCTACTATTCAGGAAGGAATTGTTAGTAAATCCCATGAGATTATGAGTATTAATAGTTTCATTGGTGGTTTAAATATTTTGGATAAACCGGGACTTACTTTCCCCGGAATATTAATACCAATTCTTGCAGCAGTTTTACAATATATTCAGACTAAATTAATGACAGCTACTACACCAACTGATAAAGATAATCCAATGGCTTCTTCTATGACAACAATGAATGCAATAATGCCAATTATGTCCGGTGTATTCTGCGTTATGTTACCAATGGGTATTGGTTTATACTGGGTAGCAGGTAGTGCATTTGCAATTCTCCAACAAATAGTAATCAATAAACATATGGATAAAATTGATGTTGATACTCTAATAGAGAAAAATAAGATGAAAGCTAAGAAAAAGAAAGTAAAAAAAGGAATTATTCCTAAAACTTCTATTGAAAATTTAGCAAAGCAACAAACAAAATCCATTGATAATGCTTCTCAAGTAACTAAATCTACATCAGGATATGCTAATTCTGTTAGAAAGAGCTATAATTCCACAAAAAATAATAGCGAAACAACTTATACGGCAGGTAGTATTGCCGCTAACGCAAATCTTCTAAAAAACAGAAATCATGATAAGGGGGATAAATAGTATGGAATGGTTAGAATTTACTGCAAAATCAGTTGATGAAGCATTAACGGAAGCATTGATTCAATTTAAAACTACTAGTGATAATGTGGAATATGAAGTACTTGAAAAAGAAAGCAGCGGTTTTTTAGGTTTATTTAATAAACCTGCTAAAATAAGGGTAAGGGTAAAAGCTAGTGCTGACAATATAGCAAAAGAATTTTTAAAAAAAGTTTTTCATGCCATGAACATTATAGCTACTATCGAAACTGTATTTGATGAAGAAAATGCTACTTTGGATGTTAATATTGAAGGAGAAGAAATGGGTGTTCTTATTGGAAAAAGAGGACAAACTTTAGATTCTTTACAATATTTAGTCAGCTTAGTAGTAAATAAAGATAGTGAAAATTACATTAAAGTTAAATTAGATACGGAAGATTACAGACATAGAAGGAAAGAAACTCTTGAAAACTTAGCTAAAAACATCGCTTTTAAAGTAAAGAGAACTAAAAAACCAGTGTCTTTAGAGCCAATGAATCCTTATGAAAGAAGAATTATTCATTCTACACTTCAAAATGACAGATATGTAGAAACCCATAGTGAGGGGGAAGAACCTTACAGAAAAGTAGTAGTTACTTTAAAGAGGGGCTTTGCAAATAAAGACTTTGCAAATAAGGATTATAAGTATAACAAGAACAAAAATTCTTATGGTTCTGGTTATCAGAATTCTCAAAGAAACAGGGAATATAATTATTCTCAAAAGAATAAGGAATACAGTCATGTAAATAATGAAGAATAAAATAATATAATTATGTAAAAGGGTGTATTGAAAGTATTATGCTTTAATACACTCTTTTCTAAAATGTTTTAATTTTCTTGTAGCAATTTATATCCATTCATATTATAATTTTTACATTCAAAATATATTTTATTCATTAAATTAGTGAATTAGAGTGTTAGCTCTTAGAAAGGGTTGATATAGATGAAAACCGATACTATAGCTGCAATTGCAACAGCGGTTAGTAATGCGGGAATCAGCATTATCCGAATTAGCGGTGATGAGGCATTTTCAATCATTGATAAAATTTATAAATCGAAGAAGGGCACCAAAAAACTATCAGATTGTAATAGCCATACGATTCATTATGGTTATATAGTGGATAATGATACGGTTATAGATGAAGTCCTAGTGCTTCTTATGAAAAATCCTCATACTTATACTAAGGAAGATGTAGTTGAAATAGACTGTCATGGTGGTATTGTAGTAACAAAGAAAATATTAGAAACCGTTTTAAAAAATGGTGCCAGACTTGCCGACCCTGGTGAATTTACAAAACGTGCATTTTTAAATGGAAGAATTGATTTATCACAGGCTGAGGCAGTAAGTGATATTATTAATGCAAAAAGTGATTATGCTTTAAAGAATTCTTTGAACCAATTAAGAGGTAATATATTAGATAAAATAAAAGACATTCGTCAAAGCATTATAGATGATATTGCTTTTATAGAAGCTGCTCTTGATGATCCGGAGCACATTACTCTTGATAATTTCAGTGATGAATTAGATAAGCATATTGATGTTAATATAAAGGAACTTGATAAGTTATTAAAGTCTTCTGATAATGGGCGACTATTAAAGGAAGGTATTAAAACCGTTATTCTTGGAAAACCAAATGCAGGTAAGTCTTCCTTATTAAATGTTTTAGTGGGTACTGATAGGGCTATTGTAACAGATATTGCCGGTACTACCAGAGATACCTTGGAAGAAACCATTCAAATAGGTGGTATATGTTTGAATATTATAGATACAGCAGGTATTCGAAGTACGGAAGATACCGTTGAAAAAATAGGTGTTGAAAAAGCTATGAAATCGGCAGAGGATGCAGACTTAGTTATATACGTTGTTGATGCATCTACTAAACTGGATGAAAATGACCGTATCATTATGGATTTTATTAAGAATAAAAAAGCTGTTATTTTATTAAATAAATCTGATTTAAGTATAGTTATTGATTCAAAAGAAATGGAAACTTTAACAGGTAAAGATGTAATACAGATATCTGCAAAAGAAAATATCGGTATTGATAAACTTGAAAAGTGGATAACTGATATGTATTTCCAAGGAAAAATTGATTTAAATAATGAAATATATATTACAAATGTAAGACATAAAGAAGCTATAATGGAAAGTAAGAATAGCTTAAGTTTGGTTAAACAAAGTATTAAAGACGGCATGCCGGAAGATTTCTTCTCTATTGATATGATGAATGCATATAAAGTGCTGGGGAAAATATTAGGAGAAGCTGTTGATGAAGATTTGGTAAATACAATCTTTTGTAAGTTTTGTATGGGTAAATAGAATAGATATTTCATAGGATTAAAACGTCAAAAGTCCAAGAAATATTTTAAAATTTAGAATAGTATCCATTATTTTTAAGATTAGAAAAGAGGAGTAAAAATGTCATATACTTATGAGTCATATGATGTTGTAGTTGTAGGTGCTGGTCATGCAGGATGTGAAGCCGCACTAGCTTGTGCAAGATTATCATTGAATACCTTAATAGTAACTATTAGCACAGATAGTATTGCATTAATGCCATGTAACCCTAATATAGGCGGAACATCTAAAGGACATTTAGTTCGTGAAATTGATGCATTAGGTGGGGAAATGGGTAAGAATATCGATAAAACTTTTATTCAGTCCAAAATGTTAAATGAATCAAAGGGACCAGCGGTCCATTCTTTAAGGGCACAGGCTGATAAACAGGATTATAGCAGATCAATGCGAAAGGTATTAGAAAATACCCCAAATTTAACTTTAAAACAAGCTGAAGTTGTGGATATATTAACAGAAGGCAACAAGGTTTCGGGGATAAAAACATTTTCCGGTGGAATTTATCCTTGTAAAGCAGTTATTTTGTGTACAGGAACTTATTTAAAAGCAAGATGCGTATATGGTGAGGTAAGTAATTATACAGGTCCTAATGGATTACAGGCTGCAAATCATTTGACAGATTCTTTAAAAGCATTGGGAATTGAAATGTATCGTTTTAAAACTGGTACTCCTGCAAGAATTGATAAAAGATCCATAGATTTTAGTAAAATGGAAGAACAATTTGGTGATGAAGAAATTGTTCCATTTTCCTTTACAACGAATCCAGAAGATATTAAGAAAGAGCAAGTTTCTTGTTGGCTTACTTATACCAACGAAAGAACCCATGATATAATTCGAAAAAATATTGATAGATCACCTTTGTATTCCGGTAATATTAAAGGTACAGGTCCAAGATATTGCCCATCTATTGAAGATAAAGTTGTTAAATTTGCAGACAAAGACAGGCATCAGGTATTTATTGAGCCGGAAGGTAATTATACCAATGAAATGTATGTTGGAGGAATGTCCAGTTCATTGCCTGAAGATGTTCAATATGAGATGTATCATAGTGTTGCCGGACTTGAAAATGTAAAAATAGTTCGAAATGCTTATGCAATTGAATATGACTGTATTAATCCAATGCAATTGAAACCAACCTTAGAGTTTATGAATATAGATGGATTATTTAGCGGTGGTCAATTTAATGGAAGTTCTGGTTATGAAGAAGCTGCAGCCCAAGGCTTAATTGCAGGTATTAATGCAAGTATGAAGCTATTAGGAAAAGAGCAAATCGTATTGGATCGTTCTGAGGCTTACATTGGTGTATTAATTGATGATTTGGTAACGAAAGAAACTCATGAACCTTATCGTATGATGACTTCAAGAGCAGAATATCGATTATTGTTAAGACAAGATAATGCAGATATCAGGTTAACTAAGATAGGTTATAAGGTTGGGCTAATTGATGAAGAAAGATATCAGAAAGTGGTACAAAAAGAAGCATTAATTAGCAAAGAGGTTGAAAGATTAAATAACACACCAATCGGTGCCAATAAAGAAGTTCAGGATTTATTAATGAAGTACGAAAGTACATTATTAAAGACTGGTTCAAATTTGGCAGAGTTAATCAGAAGACCTGAATTAAGTTATGAAATGCTTGCTCCAATGGATAAAAATAGACCTGAATTGCCTAAAGATGTAATTGAACAAGTTAATATTAATATAAAATACGATGGTTATATTCAAAGACAGTTAAGACAGGTAGAACAATATAAAAAGTTAGAAAATAAAAGAATACCAGAAGATTTGGATTATTATGAAGTTCCAAGCCTTAGAATTGAGGCAAAACAAAAACTTGATAAAATCAGACCTATATCGGTAGGACAAGCATCCAGAATATCAGGTGTCTCTCCAGCAGATATATCAGTATTATTAGTATACTTGGAACACTTAAGAAGAAGTAAAAAAAGTACCTTGGTGAAGCGAAAGGAATGAAAAAAATTATGTATGATATTTCAGTGTTTACTGATTTGTTAAATACAATAAACTTAACTTTATCAGATACACAAATTCAACAATTTATGTCTTATTATGAAATGTTAATAGAGCGAAATAAGGTAATGAATCTTACTGCAATTACGGAATACGAAGAAGTAATAAATAAACATTTCATTGACAGTCTTTCTATCATTAAGGTGTATCAAAATAAGGATAATATTAAAGTATTAGATATGGGAACCGGTGCAGGTTTTCCTGGAATACCATTAAAAATTGCATTCCCAAACTGGAATATTACATTATTGGACTCTTTAAATAAAAGGGTAAACTTTCTTAATGATGTAATTAACCAATTAAAACTAAATAATATCACTGCAATTCATGGACGTGCTGAGGATTATGGTAAAGAAACACATTATAGAGAAACCTATGATTTATGTGTTTCCAGAGCAGTAGCTAAATTATCTACCTTATCTGAATATTGTTTACCTTATGTTAAAATAAATGGTTACTTTATACCTTATAAAGCAGGTAATATTGATGCTGAAGTAAAGGAGTCTCAAAGAGCAATTAAGACTTTAGGGGGTACTCTTGAAAAGGTAGAACAATTTCAGTTACCAAATACTGATATGGAAAGGTCCCTTATTGTCATTAAAAAGATAAGCCATACACCAAAACAATATCCCAGAAGCACAGGAAAACCTTCAAAAGAACCTATATAATTAATAAAAAGTTATTGTAAAAAAAAAGAATGTCATTCTGAGCCGTAGGCGAAGAATCTCTATCCCTATATATATCGAGATTCTTCGCCTACGGCTCAGAATGACATCTTTTTTAAAATATGAATTTTTAAGAGTATAGATTATTAAAAGTATGAATTTTTTATAATAAGCAAACTTTTTATTTTAAGTAATACATGTATTAATATTTTTGATATAATTGCAAATGAGTGGTTAAAAATAAGTGGTTACAAATGAGTGGTTACAAATTAATGGTTACAAATTAATAGTTACTAATTAATAGTTACTAATTAACAGTTACTACTAAATAATTACTAATAAGTAATTACCAATAAGAGTTACCAACAAATATATATATTGAATAAATACACATAAAGAATTACAAGTAGTCAATAAAGAAATAAAATAGTACATATATACGTTAAATATCGGGAGGTTTACATGATAGAAGGTAAATTTTTAAAATTTGAGGATGGTTTATCCTGTGTATTGGAAATAAGAAAAAAAGTATTTGTGGAAGAATTGGGTTTACCAATGGATAGTTTATCGGATGATTTGGATTCAGGTTCAGAGCATGTAATCGTATTTAATGAAAAACATCAGGTTGTGGCTGCTGGAAGATTGTCTTTAATTGATGAAGAATTTTGGATTAGCCAGGTAGTTGTATTAAAAGAAGAACGAGGAAAGTATTATGGAGATTTTGTTGTTCGAATGTTAGCAGATAAAGCCTTTCGAAATGGTAGGTCTAAAGTTTTGGTGAAGGCAGATGAGAATTCTTTTCATTTTTTTATTAAATTAGGATTTACTATTATGGAGACTGTGCTTGATGAACATAATTCAAAATTAATTATAATGAAATTAGACAAAAATCATCTATACAAAAAATGTTGTAATTAGACCTTTTCTTTTATATAGTGACAACGTATCATAAATTAACACTTTAAATTATTCCAGTTTTGTTGTATTATAGTAAAGAGAGGAGAGTGACAATGATTGGTGAATATAAAAAAAGAAAGTTTTATTGACGCTTCCGTTGATTTCACAAAAAATCAATTAAAAAGTAATTTAGATCGTTCATATTTTTTTGTAAATAATTTAAATGATGAAGAAAATGAAATTATTAAGCATTTACAGATGTCTATCGGGCTTCTAAATGATGATTTAAAGAAACTAAATACAAGCATTTCAGGTGAAAAAACTTCCAATGATTTAAATGCTGAGTTATTTACTCCTTCTTCCGTTAAAGATAAAAATCTTAGATATAAAAAGTTAAATGATGAAATCCAACAATGTAGTATAAAATTAGTACAAGTACAAGATGATTTGGAATTTCATCTTACAAAAAAGAGAGAATTAGAAAATTTAAGAGATTGCTTTAATATATTAAATAATAAGTTTGTTCATAGTAATGATTATCAATCTCATAATTCTTTAGATAATGGTAATTTTATAAAAGAAGAAGCTTGTGGTATAAATAATATTAATAAAAATAATATAAATCAATTAAATTTATCCTTTGGTATTAATGCATTAGAATCTTATGAAAATGAAAGAAAACGAATAGCAAGGGATTTACATGATTCCACGGTACAGAATTTAACAAATCTAATGTACAAGACTGAGTTATGTACCAAATTAATAGATATGGATCAAGTAAGGGCTAAACTTGAATTACAAACAATGATTCGAACTATCAAGGGAACTATTGCTGATATGAGAAACATTATTTATGATTTAAGACCTATGTCTTTAGATGATTTAGGCTTGATATCAACGATAGAAAAATATATATATGAAAAGAAATCTAGCCATAATGTTAATATAGAATTTAAAACAAATAAAGAAAGATACAAGGTTTTACCAATTGTTAATTTAACAATATTTAGAATCATTCAAGAAGCAACTAATAATGCAATTAAACACGGTAAGGCAAAAAAAATATTAATTGATCTTTTTTATGATGAAGAATCTATCTCACTGACAGTTAGTGATAATGGTATTGGTTTTAATGAAAGTTCACCAAAAGTATCAGATGACAAAATGAATAGTGGATTTGGTTTGCCAATTATGAAGGAGAGGGTTTTACTTTTAGCAGGGCAGTTAAGTATTGAATCCAGTAATCCTAAGGGCACAAAAATTAAGGTTGTAATACCAGTAAGAAAGTATATGGGGGATAAATAATGGACGCAATTAAAGTAATGATATCAGATGATCATTGTATGGTAAGAGAAGGCTTAAAGCAATTGTTGGAGTTAGATGGCGACATTGAGGTTATTGGGGAAGCTGGAGATGGAGTCACTTGTTTGAATATGATGAGAACTTATAAGCCAGAAGTTTTATTGCTAGATATTAATATGCCACAAATGAATGGTCTTAATGTCTTAAAAACATTAAAGGAACACAAATGTCCAAGTAAAATTTTAATGTTAACTATTCACAACGAAGTAGAATATTTAGAAAGAGCTATCCAGTTGGGTGTAGATGGTTATGTATTGAAGGATTCAGATTCATCTATTCTTAAAAAAGCTATTGTATCTGTTTATAAAGGAGAAAGATTTATTCAAAATGAGTTAGTTCCACTCTTGATGGATAAGATTGATGATATGGATAAGTCTGAAGAAGTTAATAATGATAAGATATTGACTAGAAGAGAAATAGAAGTTCTTAAATTATTAACAGAAGGATTATTCAATAAAGAAATTGCATATCATCTATCAATCAGTGAAAAAACTGTAAAGAACCATGTTTCTAATATATTCAAGAAGATAGGAGTTTCTGATCGTACTCAAGCTGCTGTATATGCTATTAAAAACAATCTAGTAGAATTATATTAATTTACGAAATTTCATTATTGGATATTTAGAACGTACAAGTTGGTAGTAATTTGTACGTTTTTTAATGTTTCACGTGAAACATTAAAAAAATGTTACAGTTTAATCTCATCAGGAAAATCCTCCGATTCTGTAAGCTGGAGTAACCTTGTTTTGTAGACAGAGGAAACTCCTATCTTGTAGGCAAGTGTAATCTCTACTTTCTGAAAGGGAAAACTTCTATTTTGTAGGCAAGCGTAACCCTATTTCCGTATATGTGGTTCGGGCTTTCCTGTTTCGGCAGAATTTCAATTTTCTACTGAAATGCCACATAGTGGTAATGAAGTTATGAGCAAGTAACGTAAGTGGATAAACTTGCTTGCAGGCAGGTTATCCACTTTGACCCTATGGTATCCCACCTTCCTTTTATTTACCTTACCTTTGTAGGTTCAGACCGCTCCACTTCACAGGATACACATATCTACTTTCTTTACATATGCCCACTAGAAAGATTACAAAGGTTATATTTGACGGTATATTGTGTTGTTTCTTCTTGTGAACCATCCGCCCTAGAAAGATTACAGGGTTAAAATTGACGGCCTGTGCAAAAGAAAAATGTATGCCTAGCTAAAATGCAACAAATTAATTTAAAAATATATAAAAGAATACAGTAAAGTATAGATTAATGTTTAAAAGAATGATATAATACATTTATTGTAATAGTACATAGAAAAGGGGTAATTTAATGGGACGTATTATAGCTGTGGCTAATCAGAAAGGTGGAGTTGGTAAAACAACAACAACTATTAATTTGTCTGCCTGTTTAGCTGAAAAAGGTAAGAAAGTATTAACGATTGATATAGATCCACAAGGTAATGCTTCCAGTGGTCTAGGTGTGGACAAGAATAATTTAGAGAACACTGTTTATCAACTCATGATAGGTGCAAGTACAATTGAGGAATGTATCATTGAAAATCTTTTTGATAATTTGTCAATATTACCTTCCAATGTGAATTTGGCTGGTGCAGAAATTGAACTTATTGGAGTTGAAGAAAGAGAGTTTATTCTTAAAAAGTATATCGAAAAAATAAGAGATAATTATGATTACATAATTATTGATTGTCCACCATCCTTGAATACATTAACGGTAAATGCAATGACAACAGCTGATACTGTTTTAGTGCCAATTCAGTGTGAATATTATGCTCTGGAGGGTTTAACACAATTAATACATACAATTAATTTAGTGAAAAAACGTTTGAATCCTAACTTGGAAATTGAGGGTGTAGTATTTACTATGTTTGATGCTAGAACTAATTTATCTTTACAGGTAGTTGAAAATGTCAAGGAAAATTTGAAACAAAATATATATAAATCTATTATACCCAGAAATGTACGTTTGGCAGAAGCACCAAGTCATGGTCTACCTATTAATATATATGATCCTAAATCTGCAGGGGCAGAAGGATATCGAGATTTGGCAGATGAGGTAATTGATAGAGATAAACAATAATTAGTAAGAAAAGGTAGGAGGAAAGATGGCAGCTTTAAAAAAAGGTTTGGGTAAGGGCTTAGATTCTATGATACCCGATAGTCTAGAACAGAGTAATAATAAGGTATACAAAAAAGCAACAGAGGAAAATGTTTCACGTGAAACATTAATCAATATTAATGATATAGAACCAAACACTGGACAACCGAGAAAAAGTTTTGAGGAAGATACTTTACAAGAACTAGCAGATTCAATTAAGCAATATGGAATAATACAACCTTTGATTTTACAAAAGAACGGAAAATATTATACCATTATAGCAGGTGAAAGAAGATGGAGAGCAGCAAGAATTGCCGGTTTAAAGAAAGTACCTGCAATTATTAAAGAATTTACTCCTCAAGAAAGTATGGAAATAGCTTTAATAGAAAATATTCAAAGGCAAGATTTAAATCCAATAGAAGAAGCTATTGCTTTTCAAAATTTAATCAAGGAATTTAATTTAAAACAAGATGAAGTTGCAGAAAGAGTATCTAAAAGCAGAGTAGCAGTAACGAATTCTATGAGATTACTAAAATTAGATGAAAGGGTACAACAAATGATTATTGATGGTATGATTTCCACAGGTCATGGTCGTGCCTTACTTTCTATTGAAGATAAAGATATACAATATCAAATTGCAATGAAAGTTTTTGACGAAAAATTAAGTGTTAGAGATACTGAAAAGTTAGTAAAAAAAGTAATTGAAGATAAACCAGTAAAAGAAGAAATTGCGATTACCAAAGAAGATAACTTTATTTATCATAATATTGAAGAAAAGATGAAAAAAATAATTGGAACAAAGGTAAGTATAAAAAGAAAAGCTAAAGACAAAGGAAGAATAGAAATAGAATACTATTCTAATGACGAGTTAGAACGAATCATTGAGATGTTTGAAGGATTGCATGAATAAAAGTACAATAAATGAGGAGATAAATAAATGAGAATTTTTGATGAATTAGGTATTGATATTGGTTATGTTCTATTAGGGGTAGCAGCTTTTACATTTGTTCAATTTATACTGGTGATTATTTTACTTATAAAAAATAAAAATCTAAAAAAGAAATATAAAAGCTTTATGGCAGGCTCCGATGGTAAAAATCTCGAAGAACTTATTCTTACAAGATTTTCTGAAATAGATTACTTGAAACTAGAAAATAAAAAAGTAAAAACAAAATTAGAAAATGTAAGTGAAACATTACTTTCAACTTATCAAAAAATTGGTATAGTAAAATACGATGCGTTTAAAGAAATGGGTGGAAAACTAAGTTTTTCTCTTGCTTTACTCAATGATAATAATGATGGATTTATTATAAATTCTATGCATTCTAGCAGAGAAGGCTGCTATACATACATAAAAGAAATTTTAAAGGGCGAATCTTATGTTGTACTAGCAGAAGAAGAGAAACTTGCATTAGAACAAGCTATTAATTCAAAAAATTATATGGAATAAAAAGTAAAATAAAGCAATGAAATTTTCTTTTTTACTTTATCATAAGTAAGATGTGGATAATTTAATCTCATCAGGAAAGTCCCCGCTTCTGTAAGAGTATATTGACGTAATTAGGTCACTTGGATTATTGTATTGTCATGTTAAATAGTAGATAATAAATATAAAAGAATATGATGAGATATGGGCTTAATATTACATTATAAGGAGATGCCAATGAGAAGAATTTTAGTCGATTCTATTAAGGGTTCTGAAAAACTGGCAAGAGATATAGTAAATGATAATGGAACTATTATTATTGCAAATGGAACTATATTAAAAACACAATATATAAATAGGTTAAAGGAATTAGATATAAATTATATATATGTAGAGGACGAGTTATCCGAAGGAGTAGATGATGAACAAATTCAAGAGTTACTCATTCAAGAACAATGTCTTACTACAGTAAAGGAAATAATTGATAAATATTCATATCAAGAAGTTGATGCATTAATTGAAATAAAAAAAATAGCAGAAGAAATTATTCGAGATATAATAAAAGAGCCTGAGGTTATGTTTAATATATACGGTATCAGGAAAAAAAGTGAAAGTATTTATTCTCATTGTATTAATGTATGTGCCCTTTCTGTATTAATAGCTATTAAAATGAAATTGCCCAGGACTAAAATAAGGGATATTGCTGTTGGTAGCCTATTGCATGATATCGGCTATACCTTAGTTAGTTTTGATTACATGGACAGTATTTTTAATGATTGTTCAAAAGAACAGCAGAAGAAACTTATGAGTCATGTAATTGATGGTTATTCTTTATTAATAAGAGAAAGTTGGATATCAGTATCATCGAAAGATATTATATTATGTCATCATGAAAGAATAGACGGTTCAGGCTATCCTTTTCATAAAAAGGGAGATAAAATAAAGATAGGCAGTAAAATAGTAGCTGTATGCGATGAATTTGATTCAAAGGTATATGGACACTTAGAACCAAAAATGAAAGTTCATGAAACCATTCGTTACATAATTAATCAAAGCGGAATAAAGTTTGACCCGGATGTGGTAAATGCATTTAAAGATTCCATTGCATATTATCCAAATGGTATAGGAGTCATTACAAATGAAGGTGAAACCGGTATTGTTTTAAGACAAAACCCAAGAAGTGCTACCCGCCCTGTAATTCGTATGATTACAGATATGCATGGTAACCGGTATAATTATTGGCTTGAAAAGGATTTGACAAGATATACAAAAATATCAATCTGGGATACAATAGAATTATAGTTCATATAAACTTGTTTTATCTTCTTTCTACTATTATTGTTTATGTTGATACAATAGAATTATAGTTCATATAAACTTGTTTAACTGTCTTTTTATTTTTATTGTTTATGTTGATACAACAAAATTATAGTTAAAATAAACTCCGATTAAAAGCATAAGGTATTATAATAGTGTAAATAAAAGTAGATGTGTCATCCTTGTTTAAAAAGAGAGATTACCGTAAAATTAATGGTTAAAAAATATTCCATGGAAATTTGTTGCTTTAATTATTATTACAGTAATCTATATTAAGCTTGGATGACATTTTTATAGAAAAGTATTCGATTAACATACTATAAAAAGATACATGTTTGTAAGCGGGGTAAAATCTGCTTAAATATTGACTTATTGTCTAACCAAATTTCAAAATTTATATTTCAAAGTTGTAACAAATGCAGAAAATAAGATAATTTTATATATTGATATTGACAAAGAAATATGATATAAGTAATAGGTATATTATTAAATAGCAGAAAAATATTAAAACAGGTATTTTAAAAAGCATTTAAAACAAGTATTTAGACAAGCATGTTAATATAAGCATTTAAAACAAGTATTTAGACAAGCGCATTAATATAAGCATTTAAAATAAGTTTTATAAATAAGTATCGGATACATGAATACTAAGAAGTATTCAAATTTCATATAAATATAGGTTAGGTGGTGAATGATTATGCATAGTTATTTAAGAGCAATAGGTTTTAGTGAATATACGGATAGAAGTGAGTTGGAACGATTATTTAGCATGATCATAGATCAGCCAACAGAGAAGAAAACTTTTCATCTACAGAATGGTAAGTATTTTGCTGAAATATCGAAAGAATTTTCAAAAGACATAGGTATTACATTACGAGGCGAAGTTGATAAGGATGGTAAGTTTTACATGGAACATTATTATCCATATTCTAAAAGTCATTATATAAGTACAAAGGAAGAAACATCTATTATAAAGAGGGTTGATACAGATGCATATACTGGCATGTGTGATGATGTAAGGCTTGGTGTTTCCTTAATCTTTTACCTACAAAATGTAGTTGAATATTTAAGTAATGGTAAAGGAAATGAAAAAAAGGGAATGTCATGGTCTATTAACTTATCTGCATTATCTGTTTCTGGTAAGATATTGCTTCCCTTGGAGCATAATGAAAAATTAACAAAAAGTAATATTGCAGATATTCAATATAGAAGGCAATTGATAGCAGAAGCAAAAAAAGGAAATCAGGAAGCGATTGATAGTTTAACCATTGATGATATCGATATGTATGCGATGATATCTCGAAGAGCAAAGTATGAAGATATCTATTCCATAGTGGAGACCTCTTTTACCCCCTATGGCTCAGAGTCTGATAATTATACTGTATTAGGTACTATAATGGATATAGATAAAAATATAAATGAATTAACTGGTGAAGAAATCTTCTGTTTACTAATTAATTGTAATGATGCAATATTGCAAATTACCATTAACCAAAAGGATTTATATGGGGAACCAGTAGTTGGAAGACGCTTTAAAGGAAATATATGGTTACAAGGAAATATAGACTTTTCTACCACCAGCTTATAATAAAAATATGAATATATGGTTAAATATCAAAGTAAATTCAGCTTTGCCAGATTTAATTCCACATAAATCACTTATCTCATTATTCTCATTTAAGCTTTCGTCACAGGCTGAACTGTAAAAAAGTTCTCATTATGATTATTAAATTCCTTAAATATCGGTATTGACTTTAAAAAGGTTTAAACTTATAATTATAAAGGTGTCCTTTATTGACGCCTTGCGTCTATAGCTCAGTAGGATAGAGCCACCGCCTCCTAAGCGTAGATGGCTGTTACCAGATGAACGAATTTATCAACAATTTCATAGGTGTTAAGTTTGCTTATTAGCAAGCTTTTCATAGATGTTCTCGTAGCTCAGTTGGATAGAGCGATCGCCTCCTAAGCGATAGGTCGGACGTTCAAGTCGTCTCGGGAACGTTGAGAAGTATTGAAAACACTGGATTTTCAATGCTTCTTTTTTTTCCCCTAAAATTTAGATGATGTAAATAGAAGGTATGAATTATAAGAAAGTACTATAATAATTACAGGACACCATAAGTTAAAAAAAGAATTAAAAAGATAATGAGATTGCAGGTTAATACGGATTTATTAGTTCTTTCCAAACGTGCAGCAAATCTTGCACACTAGCTTGCTTGCAAATTCTGAGTTAAGTTCCAGATTATCAATATGCTTTATGTTCATGACATATTAACAATTAAACAAATATGACGTTTATTGGTAAAGTTGCTAAGTTCATCAGGAAAATCGCTACGTTCATCGGCAAAACCTTAACGTTCACCGGGAAAATCGCTACGTTCACCGGAAAAACCTTAACGTTCATCGAGGCAATATTGAAAACAATCTAAGTATAAAATAAAATATACCTAGGTTGTTTTTTTATACGAAAAAGAGATGCTTAAGATGTATGTTTTTCTTGATTGTTTTTGGTGAATACACCATGGGGATTAAATATATGAAGAAACTATATCATTTTCTGCAAAATAAGGTAATTTTCTGCTATGCTTGTTGAGTATGGCGTTTAGATAATTTATAATACACATTAAAGGGGTAATATGATTCAACGAATGGCAAGTTCTTTTGTATAACGCTATTTTGAACTATTATTTATATTGAGGTTGAAATAATGTGTTGTCACAGCTCACAAATGGTTGATGTTTCTTGGCTTTAGAGTTATGCATGATAACATAATTGAAAAAGAGAATGGGAGAAAGCTGTTCGGTTTAGGGTAGTGTAAAGTAACGTATGAAAACCTGTAGCCTAAAAAATAGGCT
>ENA-UOOI01001146-UOOI01001146.1-fermentation-metagenome-genome-assembly--contig:-NODE-1146-length-29261-cov-16.015339_pt1 | contig 29261 bp, 28 predicted proteins | sample MGYA00245779_ERZ724027 | MGnify/ENA primary metagenome ERZ724027 (study PRJEB28704, sample SAMN03018318) | fermentation metagenome | biome: anthropogenic terrestrial biome; feature: soil...
TTATTCGATGAAACAGGTTTCGGAGAAAATGAAGATTCCGGAGTACACGCTGCGCTATTATGAAAAAGAGGGCCTTCTGCCGGCTATCTGCCGAAGCCGCGGCGGCGTCCGGCGTTTTTCGGAAGAAGACCTGGAGTGGCTTAGTCTGGTCTTTTGCCTGAAGAACACCGGAATGCCGATCAAAAAGATCAGGGAATTCGTCGATCTGAGCCGCAGGGGAGAGCAGACTCTGCCTCAGCGCTGTGAAATTCTATTGGCGCATAAAAGGGATGTGGAAGATCGCATCGCTTCGATGAAAAAGCAACTGGTCAAAGTGAATCAGAAAATTCAATGTTTCAGCTCCCAATCCAAGGCTTTCTGCGCCGGCGGCAAGGCCCGATAAGGTCGGCCGCGTGGTCCGGAGGCGGCTAAAACAGCGGTTGGACAGGAAGCAACGGAAGCAATAGAAAACCTGCGAGCAGTTCATAGCCCGAAGGCCGCAGGTCCAAATCCAGCCTCCGCAGCCAAAAATAGAACCGGGGCGCAAGGCCCCGGTTCTATTTTTTTGCCGCAGTGCAGATGAGAACCTGCCGGCGCAGCCCGGGAGAAAAGGCCGGGGGCTAAAGCCGCTTCGGCAGTTTCATGGGCCGGCTTGGCAAATGGGTCTTGCCCTTTTTATCCACGGAAGACAGGAACAGGATCACGACAGTCGAGAGGACCAACGCAAAGCCCGCGAAATCCACCGGCTGGAACGGCACCTTGAGCCAGACGAAGGATAAAAAGGCGGCCGTCAGCGGCTCCACGCTGACATACAGGCTCGCATGGGGCGCGCCGATCAGCTGGACTCCCCGCAGATAGAACGTGAAGGACAGGATCGTCCCCAGCAGGACGATCGCAGCCAGCGCAAGGATCGTCTCGGCATCGACGACGGGCGGACGCTCCCACGGCCTGAAAAAGATAAAAAGGATCGTCCCGCCGATCACCATCGCCCACGCGACGAGGAGAGACGGATGAAACTGCCGGAGCAGATTTCTCGGCTGAAGATTATAGATCACCACGGTGACCGCGGCGGCCAGCCCGTAAAACAGGGCTTTCCGGGAAATCGCCAGATGGGCGATATCCCCGTGGGTCGCAAGGAGGAACACGCCGGCCAGCGCGCAGGCCGTCGCAAGCAGTTCCGACGCCCGGGGGAATTTCTTTTCCGTAAAGCAGACGAACAGCAGGATGATCACGGGCGCGAGGTACTCCAGCACCGTCGCCGTTCCCGCGTCGGAGTACTCGATGGACTCAAAATAGGTGTACTGGCACAGAGCCATTCCAAAAACGCTGTAAACGACGGTATCGACCGCGTTTCTTTTCGTTTTCCAGAGATCGAACGCGGCCTTGCCGTCCCTGATCAGGAAAACGATCAGCATGCCGTATCCCGCCAGGACCAGCCGGACGGGGACCAGCCAGTCCGCGGTGACGTTTTTATATTCAAACAGATACTGGCCGCAGGAGCCGGAAAGTCCCCAGAACATCCCGCCGCACAGAGTGAACAGGAGTCCCGCCAACTTTTTGTTTCTGTCCATGACAGGGAAGCCTCCGGATTTTGTGAAGTGTTTTTTGACGTAAAGTTCAGGAATGAATTTCGGATGATTTTTCTATGACCGATTTCAGCGGGGGGCTTCCTCCCCGGACCCACCGTGCTATTATACCACACGGTGCGGACCGCCGGTAGATGCGAATCCATTTTCTCATTTTGCGGCCCGGCAGCGGGCGGCATGGAAACGGAATATGGAAGAAGATGCGCCCGGGGTCGCGGCAAGTCAGCCTTTCATCCCGCTGGTCGCGATCCCCTCGATGAAATATTTCTGTAGAAACAGGTAGATCAGAATGATCGGGAGCAGGGCCAGCGTGGCCCCCGCCATCTGGACGGCGTAATTGTTCACCTGCGAAATCTGGAACATGGTCAGCCCGACCGAGAGCATCTGTCTGGAGGTATCCGTGATGAAAATATACGGATTGGTATAATCGTTCCACTGCCACACGAAACTGAACAGGACCATCGTCAGAATCGCCGGCTTGGCAAGCGGGATCATGATTTTCTGGAATATTTTCAGATGAGAGCAGCCGTCGATGATGGCGGATTCCGTCAAAGCCTGGGGAATGCCCATGAAAAACTGGCGCATCATGAATACGAAATACATATCCACCGAAGCCGGAAGAATCAGCGCCCACATGGTGTTGGTCAGATGGAGATGCTTATAGACGATATACCGCTGCACCAAGGTGACGTCGCCGGGAACCATAAGGGAACTGAGAAAGACCAGAAAGATCACGTTTTTCCCCTTGAACTCCAGCTTGGCGAAAGCGTATGCTGTCAGGCAGATCACGGCGGTCTTGATGACCAGCGTAAGGCAGGCCATCACCAGCGTATTGACGTACCAGCGGGGAAAAAGCTGACCGTTCAGAAACAGCTGCTCATAATTGCCGAGGATCGGGCGGGACGGGATCAGACGAAAAGGGTACTCGAACATCTGGCCGAGCGGCTTGAACGAGGACGAGATCATGAAGAGGAACGGGAAGATGCAACAGAGCGCCAGCACGGCCGTCAGGGCGGTGAGCACTATCGACCGCCATGTTTCTTTCCTTTTCGCGCGATGCCGTTCAATCATAGGTTACCCACTTCCTTTGCCCTTTCCACTGGATCACGGTGAAAACCAGGATGATCGCAAACAGCACCATGGCCTGCGCTGTGGCATAACCCATCCGGTACTGCTCGAACGAAGCTTTGTAAACGCTGATCGCCATGGTGGTCGATGCCTCCCCAGGTCCGCCTTTCGTAAGGACCTGGATGATGCCGAAGTTCTGAAACGAACCGATGATGGCCGTGATGATCAGGAAAAAGGTGGTGGGCGAAATGAGCGGGACCGTGATATGGACAAATCTTTTGAAGGCGCCGGCCCCGTCGAGGGTGGCCGCCTCGTAAAGCTCTTTGGGGACGTTCTGCAGGGCGGCAAGATAGGTGACCATATAGAGGCCGACCCCCTGCCACGCGGCGATGAGGACGATCGTCGGCAGGGCGGTGTGCTCTCCCATGAGCCACAGGGGCGGATTTTCGCACCCCAGTGCCCGGAGCAACTGGTTGACCGGACCGTCCTTGTAATCCAGGATCACTGACCAGATAATGGCGATGGCGACCATGTTCGAGATATAGGGCATGAACAGCGAGGTCCGCAGGATGCCCCTCGCGTAGATGCGGCAGTTGATCAGAACGGCCATCAGAAGGCCCAGCAAAACGATGATAGGAACATACAGGGCGGAATAGAGAAAACTTCTCCCGAGTGCGGCCATCACCTCCTGGTCGCGGAACATCTCGATGAAATTCTGCAGGCCGATGAACTTCAGGTCCGCCGTGTTTGAGAGAAAGCGCATATTGGTCACGCTGATCACAAACGAGATCAGAGCCGGCGTCGCGTGAAAGATCAGAAATCCGACGGCGAACGGAAGGATGAACAGATAGCCGAGCCGCTGTTCCTGCAGCCTGAAGCCGGCCAACTTTTTCTTCTTTGTTTTTATAGCATTTCCGGAGACGAGATCGGAAGCCAATGATATCACCCACCCATGCTGTTGTAAAAAGCAGTTGTGGAATGTTCCCGCACAACTGCTTTCCCGTTCCTATCCTGCAACAAACCGGCTGATTTACTTCTTTGCGTCGTCGCTGATGGCCTTATCGGCCTTCTGCTTCAGTTCCTTCATGGTCTGGTCGAGGGTCCTCTGCCCGGAGGCGTACAGCTCCCCTTCTTTGACAATGTCGTCGTTGATCGTCGTCATGCCGTCCCCGACGACCTTTTCGTTGACCAGCTTGATATCCGGGGAAAGGATGCAGTCCTTCAGCTGCTGAGCGGTGATGCCGTCGAAGGAAAGCGATTTGCTCATCGATTCCATCGCGCTCAGGGCGTCCGCATCGGAAAGGTTGACGGCCGCAGGGACCCTGCCGGCGCCGGGGATCTTCCACTCGTTGAGCGCGAGCAGCTTGATGGCCTGGAAAGTTTCGTCCTTATGTTTGGTGGTGGCGCACGCCGAATAGCCGCCCATGATGCTGAGCGCAACTTTCTTGCCCGCTTCCACCGCCGGCATCACGGCGATGCCGGCCTTCCAGTCCCTCGGATAGGTCTTTTGGTCCTCCAGCATGGCCAGGGCCCAGCTGCCGATCACGATCATGCCGTATTTTCCGGACATGAATCCGTCCCACTGCAACTTTTTGGTTTCGTAGGTGACGATATCCGGCTGGACCTTCAGGACGTTGCCCAGGTCCGCGAAAAATTTCATGGATTCCGCCCAAGCGGGATCGTTGAAATTCGAGGTGCCGTCCTCTTTATAGGCGGAAACGCCCTTCTGCTTGGCGCTGAACGTGAAGTACGTGTCCCAGTCGAGCATATAAGAGCCGTAGATCCCGCCCTTGGCGTCGGTGATCTTCTTGGCTGCCTCCACGTACTTATCCCACGTCCAGGTCGCGTTGTCGGGATAGGGAACGCCGGCCTTGTCGAACAGACTCTTGTTGTAAATGGTGATATGGACGTCCCTCGTGCACGGGAGCATGTAAGTCCGGTTGCTGACCTTCTTGATCGAATCGCCGAACGTCGATTGGATATCGAACTGATCCGCCTTGGCAAGGTCGTCCAGCGGAAGGATCACATTTGCCTTGGCGTATTTGGGGACGTTGGAATCGTTGGTGTAAAGGAAATCCATCTCGTCGCCGGCCATCAGCGAAACCATGACCTTCTGCTCGAAATCCGACACTTCACCCGGGATCACGTACTCCTCGATCTCAAAATTCTTGGCCGTCTCGTTGATGGACTTGATCATATTCTGCTGCCCGGCTTCCGCCGCGTTTTTCGCGCTGATCGCATATTTGAGCTTGACCTTTTCCTGCGGGGCGGCCTGCTGCGAAGACGGCTGCTGAGAAGCCGGCTGCGCAGAAGACGGCGCCTGCTTCTGCTGGCAGCCAGCCGCAGGGCCGACCATCATCAGGGCGGCCAGCACAGCGGCGAGAGATTTTGCTGCCGGAAATCTTTTCATCTTCTACACTCCTTCCAAATTTTCATCACTTTACTGCTTGTGGATAGTCTAATTTTATCTCAGGCCGCTGCCGGGGTAAATGGGATATGATCCGCATATGTTGTAATAAAATTCTAAATATTTAGTTTTTATCATTTATTATTTGTAAAATAGATACTAATATTTTAGCTCTGAGAGCGGACGGAATTCCGGAATTCTTTCGGGGATTGATTGAAATATCTCTTGAAAGAGCGGTCAAAATAGAAAATATCGCCGTATCCAACCTTCTCGCAGATTTCCGAAACCCGCAGGGAAGAGATGATCAGAAGCTGCGCGGCTTTTTCCATCCGGAATTTGATCAGGTAATCCTGAAAGCTCATGCCGCACTCCGCCTTGAAAAGGGTGCTCAGATAATTCTTGCTGATGGGGATCGAGTCGGCGGCCTCCTGCAGGGTGATTTTTTTGTCGTAGTTCCGTTCGATGTAGGCAACCGCCTGGGCAACCTCTTTTCTGCGGCCGGCCGCCGCCGTCTGGATCTGCCGCAGAATGCCACCGGCAACGGCCATCGCCGTTTCTCTGACCTCGTCCGCAGAACAGGCCAGATAGATCCGGCCGATGTAATCCGGCGGATTGATTCCTGCGGGGGACGGCAGATAGGAAGTGAGCTTCAGTTCCAGGATCATGAGCAGCCGGATCACATATTCCTTGAACCTGCGGGGACTGATCCGGGACGCCTCCGCCTGATCCAGCAGCTCCCCGATGGCGGGCGGGATTTCTTTCAGCCGGAATTCATGGAGCTTTTCATTCAGCTTTTCCAGCCCGTCGGCTGCGGGTTGGAGCGTTTTCTTCGAAATATCCACCAGATCCGCGCGGTAAACGCTTCTTCCGTAAAAGGCACGGTCGAAAGGATGTGCGGCTGCATCCAGAAGCTTTTTCAGGCGCTCTTCGCTGCAATAGGTCAGCCCGTAGCCGATGTTGCAGTCGATCCCCAGATACTGCTGCACCGCCAGATGGATCCCCTCCGCCGACGCGAGCATGGCGTCGAGCGAAAAAAAGCTTTTGCTGTTCAGCAGCAGCGCCCACTGGTTCTGCTCGAAAAGGATCAGCGCGTTCTGGCTGCAGGCCGCGGCTGAGCAGATGGCCGAGGACAGCAGCTTCATCGCTTTGGAAAGGTCATTCCCCTGCTTTGATTCCACATAATCGGAAAAGCCGGGCACGGTGATCAGAAACAGTGCCCCGTTCAAAGGCGGATGTCCTTTATCGCTCTCCAGCACCTTGGAAGCGTTGTTGATATGAACGGGGTTCGCTTCCTTCGCAAAAAAAGGGATCGCGGCGATCTCCGTTCGTCCTCCGCGGCGGGAGGCGTCCCGCTTTGTTTCGATCTCTTCCCGGAGGCCGTCCAAAAATGCCTCCAGCTTTTCGATATCGATCGTGACCTTCAGAAAATAGTCCTCCGCGCCGGCTTTCATCGCTTCCTTCACCAGATCGAACTCATCGTAATTACTCAGCACCACCGTAACGATCTGCGGATCGCTTGCGCGGACGGCGCGGATCAGCCCGATCCCGTCCAATACGGGCATTTTGATATCGGTGAAGATGACGTCGGGCCGGCACTGCCCGATCTTCTCGAGCGCCTCCCGCCCGTTGGATGCTTCCGCCGCCACCTCGAACCCGTGCTTTCTCCAATCGACGGACATTTTGAAGCCCGTGCGGGCAAAAGGTTCGTCGTCGACGATCATGATCTTATACAACTCCGTCCTCCCCTTTTTCCGCAGAAATGCAGAAGACGATGAGCGTCCCTCCCCCAGGCGGTTCCGTGATGCGCAGGCCGCTCTGCGGGCCGTATTTCAAAACCAGCCTCTGGTGGACGTTCGGAAGCCCGATACGATTCAGGCGGCCGGCCGTCTCGTTATCGGATCTCAGCAGGCCGTCCCGGATCTTTTCGGAAATTCCTCCGCCGTTGTCCTCCACCCCGAACTCTATGGAGCCGCCCTTCCGGCGGATGCGCACCACGATGACCCCGGGCCTTTCCATGTTCTCGAAGCCGTGGAGGATTGAATTTTCGATCAACGGCTGGATGAGGAATTTCGGGGTCAGGTAGTCCAGCAGGGTCTCGTCGATCTCGTACCGGATCTGGAACCGCCCCGGATACCGGAACTGTTGGATATAGATATAGCTTTTGATATTTTCAATCTCTTCCCGGATGGGGATACATTCCTTTTTATCGATGATGGTGCCGCGCAGGACCGTTGCCAGCGCGACGATCAACCTGCTGACGTTCGGCGCGCCGGAGGCGTCGGCGGCCCAACGGATGGAATTCAGCGTATTGAATAAGAAATGGGGATTGATCTGGGCATAGAGCATCTGGATCTCAAGGCTTTTTTCACGCTTCACATTCTCGGCGGTATCCCGGATCAGGCGCTTCAGACTGACCACCATTCGGTTGAACGAGGCCGAAAGATTGTGGAGCTCGTCGGTTCCACCGATCTCCGTACGGACCTCCAGATTCCCGGCGGAGACCTCTCTGGCCGCAAGGTTCAGCCGGATGATCGGGGCAATGATGCTTTTGGAAAAAATATAAATGAAAGCGCCAAATGACAGGATGATCAGCGGCAGCATCAGAATAAAAAAAATCATCCTGCCGCGGAGTATCCTTTGGAGCGACGCGCTGTCGGCCTGACTGACGAGGTACCAGCCGTTGGAAAGCCTGCAGTAGTTTACGATATGGTCCGTATCCTTTGTAAAATCGTACCGCTGCTTCTTCAAAGACGGAGAGGTCGAAACCAAAACGCGGAAATCCGGCGCCACGATAGAACAGACGTTGCTCTTTCCGAGCCGAAGGTCTTCGATCATCTTTTCCAGCACGTCTTCGTTGATGCAGATGATGATGTTTCCCAGGGGGTTCGCGTTCGTATAGTCGTAGTATTTTCTACTGAAAACAAGATAGAATTTCGACGTGACGGGCGGAAAAACATATTCCTCATCGTGCCACCGGATGCCGGAATTGGAAGCGGCGGCGCTCGGCTGCGCGAGGATCCGGTCGGCCACCCGGAGGTTGACCACCTCGTCGGATTCGTTCGAATAGCAGTTGTTCCACCGGTCTGTGACGATCAGAATGCAGTGCATATAGTGATTCAGCACAGAGGTCTGGATGGAAAAGAAGCGGTGTTCCACATCCGTATGGTCCGAAAAGGCGGCGGCCGATTGGAGATTGATCATTTTGTCCCGGATGGTGTCGTCCGTCATCATCATGTTGCTGGCAGACAGAACGTCGTCGAAGATCCTCTCAACGCTGTTGCCGGCCTGCCGGACGGCCGTGTTATAAGCCTGCATCTCATTCGCATAAAACTCGGAATAGACCGACCGATAGATCAGACTGCTCACGATGCAGACCGGCGCGATCAGCAGGAGCGCGGAATAAAGAATGATCTTATATTTGATATGGCTTTGAATTTTGTTTTTCAGTTTTTGAATCATGGCACCGCCTTCGATTCAAACAGACGTAATTTTCCGTTTTCCGTAATCAAAACGGCTGCAGGGCAAAAACAGAAGTCCGTCAGACATACAAAAAGCAATATTATTATAGTCAAAATTTATGTTGGATTCAAGAAACGCCGGATTCGTCCATAAAATTTAGATCGTTTTTACAAATCCACAGATTTTATCGTGTGGGATGAATTGATGAATCCGACCGGAAATGATATATTGGTAAGAAACAGCAAGAATGGAATCACTGATCAAAAATTCAATGGGGATCGAAGGGACCGTTATGAAAAATCGTCTTGCCAATATCATTTACCTGCTGTCCTCCAGCGAAACGCCGCTGACCTCGGAGGAGATCTCAAAAAGGCTCGGCGTCAGCTCCCGGACCGTCAAGGCCGATATGACCGACGTGAGGGGCGAGCTCGGGAAAGTCGGAGCCGGCCTGGTCGCCAAAAGGAACAAGGGCTATGCGATCCGCATCGACGACAAGGCCCTGTATCAGCCGTTCCTGGAACAGATCAGCGTGAAAGGCGACCGGGTCGACAACCTGGAGCTGGACGATATGTCCAAATTTTTATATGTTGCGAGAAAGCTCGTCTCAAGCCCCGGCTACGTCAAGATGGGGAACATCGCCGGGGAGCTGTACACCTCCCGCAGCGCACTGCGCGATTCCATCAAAAGGGCGCTCGAGTTTCTGGGCAGCTACGGCTTGACGATCACAAGCAAGCCGGGGCACGGCATCCGCATTTTGGGGAATGAGCAGCACATCCGGCTGGCCATGACGGAGCTGTACGCCAATCACTTCCATATGTCCCGATTGGAAGATTCCGACCCGGAATATGCCAAATGGATGCGCTGCGGGGAAAAGGAACGGCAGGATATCCGCCATATCTTCCTGCGGACGATCGTCCCGTCGGGGTTTTCGATCCTCGATCTTTACTCCCAGCGTCTCTCCCATTATCTGATCATCGCAAGAAACCGCTTCCATGCGGGCCACCCGCTGCTGGTCGAAACGAAGGCGGTGGAGGAGATCCAACAATATCGGGAATATCGGATCGCCTCCGATATTTACGGCAACCTGCGGAAAAAGATCCCGGGCTACGATCTGTCGGAACAGGAGACGGCGTTCCTGGCGATCCTGCTGCTCGGCACCCGGGACATGGGGCATATCGCCGCGCGGAAAGAATGTTTTCCCACGCTTTACGACGAAGCCGGAAAATGCGCCGGGGCGCTTTTCGCGTATGTGCGCGAAAGGATAGGGATCGACCTCGGCCTGTCCCCGCGGATATTTGAGGAGCTGCGGAGCACGCTAATCCCGATCCTGGCAAAAATACGGTTCCACATCAGCGGCGGAAAAGTGATCTCTTCGCCGATCAAGAGCGAAATCGACGAGAGCCCGGTCGCCCTCGAAATCGGAAGGGTGATGGCCGCTTACCTGCAGCGGTCTTTCGGGTGCCCCGCCGCCGACTACAATACCATCCACCAGTTCACCTGCCTGGCTTATAAAGTGCTGTATTACGTCCCTTACGATATCCGGAAGCGGAAACTGCTGACCGTCAATACCGACGGGATCAATTACGGCAAAATCATGGAACACCGCCTGAGGACTTATTTTCCCAATCTGATCGAAAGCTGCAAAGCCGTGGAGCTGTACGAGATCCGCGGGATGGACCAGAGCCGGTATGACGGCGTGCTGATGAACACCGTCAAATACTCTTATAAATACGATCTGCCCCACGCTTCGCTGGACACCGCCTCCCATGCGAACGGGCTGAATCAGGTCTACGACGCCATTCTGATCCAGGCGTACCAGTTCCGGCACCTTCTTCCGGACCCGTCGGTGCTTCATGTCTACGAGGATTTTGAATATCAGTCGAAAGAGCAGTTCATCCAGCTGATCAGCTTCAAGCACTGCTCCGACAGCGACCGTCAGAAAGCGATGGAAAGCGGGCTGCTCCATCACGAGGGCATGATCTCCTACCGGACAAGCCGCCAAACCGTTTTCCTGTTCGGCGATCCGAAGCTGACCGACGACGAATCCGTCGAAGTTTACTTTTTGAAAAATGAAAATATCTGGTCGGGAGAAAAAATTCAGACGATCGTCTATACCTGTCTGGAGTGGCACGGCAGCATCCAAAGACTGAAAGCCATGGAAAACTGTCTGTGCCAGCTTTCGCTCAATCCGGCGTTCTTTCGGTTCTTCCGGGAGGACAAGGCCACCGCGCTTGAAAAACTGGTGCTGGAGTCCCTCCGTCTGCCCTGAACACCCGGCGGGATGGTTCCGGACCGTTGGGCAAAATTGCTTCTCCCCCGCCGGAGGGGGGGGGAGAAGCAAAAAGCATTCCGCAGTTCCTGAAATTGCTATAAGTATGTGTCATTTCACTAATATAATGAAAGTGTAAGCCTTGAAGTTGGTCAAATTACGGATTAGAATGAAACTACACTTCGGGCCGAAGAGATGGGGAATCTGCAATGGTCAAAATATTCATATCGGCGCACGGGCGCTTTGCGAGCGGCATTAAGAGCTCGATGGGGATTCTGTGGGGAAACACGGAGAATATCACCGCTTTTGATGCCTATGTGGACGAGCGTTCCATAAAAGACGAGCTGGACGCGTTCTATCGGACGGTCGCTCCGGAAGATCAGGTGTTTCTGCTGTCCGACATCAACAACGGCAGCGTCAACCAGACGATGTACCGCTACAAAGACAGGCCCAACACGGTGATCATCACCGGGATCAATCTGATGCTGGTTTTGGAGCTGGTTTCGCGGGACCGCATTTCACCGCAGGATCTGGACGAGATCATCTCCGACAGCCGGGCGATGCTCCGCGTGGTGAAAGAAGAAAAACAAAAAAGCGCGGAAGACACAGACTTTTTTTGAGGAGGGGAAGAAAAAATGATTCCGATGATCCGTTTGGACGAAAGGTTGATCCACGGCCAGGTGGCCATCAAATGGTCCCGCTATCTGAATGTGGACCGCATCGTGGTCGTCAGCGACGAAGCCGCGACCAGCCCCGTCGTTCAGGAATCGCTCCTAATGGCGGCGCCGCCGACCGCGAAAACGACGATCCGGAAGCTGGACAGCGCGATCGCCCTGCTCCAGGACCCGCGCGGCAAGAGTCACCGGATCCTGGTCATCGTGCCCACCCCGGAGGCCTTGCTGAAGGTGATCGAAAACGTGCCGGGCATCGAGCTGGTGAACGTGGGCAATTACGGCCGGATCGCCCCGAAGGAGGCAGCGGCTCCGCGCAGGAGCTTCCGGGCGAATCTCTACGCTTACGACTCCGAGGTGGAAGTGCTGAAGAAGGTCATCGCAACCGGTGTAAAATGCAATTACCAGACGATTCCCGACGATGCGCCGGAGGCCCTGGCCAAAGTGCTTAAATAATTTTCATCTGGGTAAATCAGGGAGGGATTTGAAAATGTCAGCCATTACCGCCGCAGTGATCGGTGCCCTGGCATACTGGATTATCTACGATCTTGACCCGTACCTGCTTTCCTGGCAGTGTCTGAACCGACCGCTGGTGGCTGCGGCCATTACCGGCCTGCTGCTGGGGAAGCCCGTCACGGGCATCGTGATGGGCGCTTCGATCGAAGCGATCTTCATGGGCATCTCCGCCATCGGCGGAAGCATCCCGGCGGACGGTCTGTCCGCGGCCATCATCGCGGTCACCTATACCGTTCTGACGGGCGCGGACGTCAAGACCGGCATCGCGCTGGCGCTGCCCATCGGGACGGTCATGCAGTCCATCAACAACCTGCTGCTGCCGGTCTGGGCCATGCTCGTGCCCCACTGGGAAAAGCTGGCCGTCTCGGGCAACATCAAGAAATTCAATTTTCAGAACTTCTTCGTTTCCCTGGTCGTCACGCCGCTGCCGAGCGTAATCATCCTGTTCTTCAGCCTCGCCTACGGCGTGAAGGGCCTGCAGGACCTGCTGAACATGCTGCCCGCCTTCGTGATGACGGGCTTCAACGCTGCGGCGGGCATGATGGTGGCCGTCGGCCTCGCGATTCTGGCGTCGATGATCTGGTCCAAAAACGTGGCCCCTTTCTTCTTCGTCGGATTTATTCTCGCCAAAGTTCTTAAACTCACCTCGCTGGAAGTTGCCGTTCTCGGCGCGGCGATCGCCCTGACGATGTTCTGGACGGACAAGCAGATCGTCGATCTGAAGAACAGCATGGCGGCTCCGAAGAAAGCCAAAGCAGAAGAGGAGGACTTTTTCTAATGGGAAAGTTACAACTGACCAGCAAGCTGGACAAAGATGAGAAAAAGGTTCTCAAATCCATGTTCTGGCGCTCCCACTGGACCTTCATCAGCTTCAACATGGCGAAGATGGAGGCCAACGGCCTGACAATGACGATGGAGCCTGCGATCGAGGCCATCTACAGGGACGACGAAAAAGGCAAAAAAGAAGCCTACGCACGCCACCAGAACTTCTTCAACACGCACGCCGTCGCATTTTCCTTCATCGCCGGCCTGGCCGCTGCGCTGGAAAAAGAACATAAGGAAAAGGGCAGCGTGACCGGCCAGACGATCGACAGCATCAAGGTCGCCCTGATGGGGCCGACCGCCGGCATGTTCGATTCGCTGTTCTTCAACTGCCTGCGGATCATCGCGGCGGGCATCGCGATCGGCCTGTGCTCCACGGGAAACTGGCTGGGGGTGCCGATCTTCATTCTGCTGTACGGCGTCACCCAGTCGATTCTGAAATACATTTTCATCAATCTCGGCTATACGCTCGGCACGTCCTTTATCGACAAAGTGTTCAACTCCGGCCTGATCCAGTCCATGACGAAGGCGGCCTCCGTGCTCGGCCTGATGATGGTCGGCTTTATGGCGGCGACGCAGGTCAGCGTCCCGTTGAAATGGGTCATCGGGAGCGGCAAGGCATCCGTCGATATCAACAAAATGCTGGAGTCGATCTTCCCGGGCATCCTGAGCATCGTGCTGGTGCTGGTGCTGATGCATCTGGTGAAAAAGGGCCATCGGCCGGCGCAGCTCATCATCGCGGTCTTTATTCTGGGGATCGTCGGAGCGTTCTTCCATATTTTCTGAACAGATCTTCAGAATGCAAATAACCGGCGAAACAAACCTATCATCACATGCGTGTCGGCAAGCTGGTCAATGAGGTTTGTTGATGCGCATGTTTTTTTGTCGGGGGATGAAACATGAAAGACCGGATGATGCTCTACGGAGTGACACTGCGGAAGCGATACACCAAAAGGCAGAAAGCCTATTTTCTGGAGCATATCGGAAGTGTTTATCCCCGATACGGCTTCCCCGTCTCCGCCCAGGAGAAAAAGCACAGGCTGTTTTCGGTCTGCAACGCCGTTGCGGGTGACGCGGACCGGGCGGGGACGGTTTTCGTCGCGTCGTACGACACGCCCACCCGCGCTCTTCTGCCCCGTTACAAGTACTATCCCTTCCATGCCGAAAAAAGCCTTCAGGAAGAAAATTGGAATCTTTTGGCCCGGATCCTCCTGGCCGCACTGCCGGCCGCCGCTTCGTTTTTCAGCTTCAAGCTCTATGCGGATGCGCAGGGCGCGGCGCGGGGAATGTACCTGTTTTTCGGGGCGGCTTTCGCACTTTTGACGATGAGCGCGGCGAAAGTGCGGCCCAGCCCGGTGAACTTCAACCGCAACAGCGCAAGCCTCGCCGTACTGGAACAGATCGCGGAAAGCTGCCGGGGAAACCGGAACGTCGCGTTCGCGTTCCTCGACCAATCGGTCGCCTCTTACGAAGGGCTCAAACTGTTTTTGAAACGCCTGAAGGGCAAGCCGAAAACCATCGTCATTCTGGACAGCGTCTCCAGCGGCGGGACGCTGCTGCTGGCGCACCGGGGCGGCTCTGCGGCCGCCGCGGCGGAAAAAATCGAAAAGGCAGCCCGGAAAAACGGGCTGGCCGTCACGGACAGAACCTACCGGGAGGAAAAGGCGCAGAAAAATGTCCTAAGTTTTTCAAAGGACATGCTGTATCTGGTCTCCGGCGAGGTGGAGGGCAGAGAGTTCGCGGTGAACGGCACTCGGTCGGGAAAAGACATCCGGGTGGATATCGGACGGATGGAAAAAATCGCGTCCACGCTGGCCGAATTTGCGGGCAATCAGGAACCTCAAAAGCAATAAAAGCAGGAAAGGAAGCGCCGGAAATGTTCGTAAAATCAGAAAGGATCTACTGTGAGAACGGGCTGAAAAGCGGGTATCTGGCGATCGAAAACGGAAGATTCACGGGGGTCCTCGCCCATCCGGATTCCGCCGAATACGTCGATTACGGGACCGACAGGATCATCCCGGGCATCGTGGACACGCACAACCACGGGACCTGCGGCTACAGCCTGATGGGCCCAGGAAACGAAGAGGAGCAGACCGCGCAGATCCGCGGCTATCTGAAGGGCTGCGCATCCCAAGCGGTCACCGGGGTCTTCCCCACCGTCGTCGGCCCGGAGAGGATTCGGGCGGTCGCCAAGGTCGCGGAGACGGGAGCCGACGGCGCGGAAATCCTGGGGATTCACAGCGAGGGTCCGTGGCTGAACCGGACCGGCGAGCACGGCATCCGCACCCCGTGGCCCGAGGTGAGCCTAAAAACGGCCGAGGCCATGGTGGCCGACGGCCGGGGGCGGCTCCGTCTGGTAGCGCTGGCGGCCGAGATTCCGGGGATCGACCCGGTCATCGAGTATTTCCTCTCGAAGGGGATCACGGTCGCCCTCGCCCACAGCGACTGCAATTACGAGCAGGCGACTGCGGCCTATGCAAAGGGCCTGTCCGTCGCGACCCACACGGGCAACGTGATGACGGACATGCACCACAGGGACGTCGGCGGTCTGGGCGCCGCGCTGCTCAACGACAACGTCATGTGCGAAGTGATCTGCGACGGGATGCACATCAATTTGAATATGCTGAAGATCTATTTCAGGGTCAAAGATCCCTCCCGCTTCATGATGATCTCCGACTGCACCCCGTTTTCCGGCGCGCGGCCGGGCAGCTACAAGGGATGGGACCCTTCCATGACCCTGAGCGTGACACCGGAGGGATTCGTGCTTTCGGACACCGGACGTCTCTGCGGCTCCAGCCAGCCGGTGCTGTACGGCGTCAAGAACCTGGTGGAGAACCTGCACATGCCGATGGAAACCGTTCTGCGGATGTCCTCGCTGAATACCTGCCGGAAATACGGATTCGACCGGACGAAAGGCTCCATCCGCGCCGGAAAAGACGCCGATTTCGCGGTGATCAGCGACGATTACCGGACGGTCGCCACCTATGTGAAAGGCCGCAGGGTGTACGACAGAAAAGAAGAGGGCGCGATTTTCAACCCTGATTTTTACAAACAGATGCAGAAATAAACCGCAGCAGCTGAAGGAGGCCGTATGCGAAAAAAGCTGATCGTCGTGGCAGATGATTTCGGGTTCAGCGAAGCCTACAGCTTGGGCGCTTTGAAAGCGTACCGGGAGGGGATCGTCACCACGCTGTCCCTGATGAGCAATATGGAGGCGGCGCCGTTCGCCGTCGCCCTGGCGAAGAAGGAAGCGCCGGAGGCCTGCCTGGTGCAGCACACAAACTTCGTGCAGGGCCGGCCCTGCAGCAGTCCGGAGCTCGTCCCGTCCCTGGTGGATGAAAACGGATTTTTTCACCGCTCGAATCAATGGAAGCCAGAATCGCCCTGGGATACCAAAAGCGTCGGAACCGTGGCCGTGACGAAAGAGGACTGCAAAACCGAGACTCTGGCCCAGATGGAGCGTTTCAGGCGGCTGACGGGAAGCGATCCCATCCACTTCGAAGGGCATTCCGTCCTCACCCGGGCCGTCGCCCAGGCCTTCAACGAGGTGGCGGCGCAGACCGGCATCCACTGCATGACCATGACGGAGGCGGAATCGGAAACCTTTTATCCCGCGCACGAGCTCATAAGGAACATGAAAAACGGCATGGAGATTCTGAGCCGGGGCACCCGGCCGGAGGATTTCTTCGAGGATTCGTTCGGAATCCTCAAAAGCACATACGAACTCAACGTCCTGCACTTCCATCCGGGATATCTCGACGCATACCTGCTGGACAACACCTCTCTTACGCTGCCGCGCTGCCGCGATCTGCAGACGCTCTGCGATCCGCGCGTGCGGGCGTGGCTGGAGAGAAACGATATCGAACGGGTCGATTTTTCCGCCGTTTATAAAAAATAAGACTGCCGGCCCGCCTTTACAGACCGGCAGATCAAACGCAAAGAAGGCATTTTACAGTGAAGTCATTCCGCTACATCATCCGGGACGAAATGGGGATCCACGCAAGGCCGGCGGGGCTGCTGGTCAAAGCGGCTCAGTCCTGTGCTTCCGAGATCACAATCACCGCAAACGGGAAAAGCGTCAATGCCAAAAAACTTTTCGCGGTGATGGGCCTCGCCGTCAAGCAGGGAACCGAGGTAACCCTCACTCTCGAAGGAACCGACGAAGAGAAGGCCGCAGCGGAGCTGGAAACGTTCTTTGAGCAGAATCTGTGATCCGGGAGCTCTCTGAAAAGCAGCAGACAAAAAACGGCCGGCGCTGCGGCAAAGAATCCGGAGACCGGGTCTCCCGGGAGCATCAGAAAGGGAACGGGGCATGGAACTGCGGCAGGCCGCAAAAAAGATCCGCCTGATCGCTCTGGATCTCGACGGAAGCTGTATGAATTCCCAGGGCATCGTCACCGGGCGCACCCGCAGGATGATCGGCGGGCTGATCCGGAAAGGATATCTCGTCGTTCCCGCAACCGGGAGGGGCTTCCATCACCTGCGGGAAGATATCATCGGCGTGGAGGGAATCCGCTATGTGATCTCCGACAACGGCGCCATTGTGACGGACGGCCTCACGGGCCGGCGCCTTACGGAATGCCTGATTCCGCGCCGCACGTCCGCTTCGCTGGCGGAAAGATTGCTGCGGTGCGGCACCCTGGTGTATATCCATTGCAGCGACGCGCGCGGCACCTATCTCATGGCCTGCCGGGACCCGGCAAAGTACGCCTGTTTTGCCAGGCCCGGCTGGGTGCCGCCGAAGGAATTCCTGACAAACGGCGTGGGGCAGTATCTCCTGCGCGACGGGCGCGGCGTGACCACGATAGGGGCTTATTTCGACGGAGAAAACGATTTTTCTTATTTTGAGACCATCATAGCCGCCGAATACCGGGAGCTCCACGGTTTCCGCGTGGCGGACCACGCGATGGAATTCACCTGCCGGCAGGCCAGCAAAGCCGACGCCCTGCGCGGCCTGTGCCGGCACCTTCAGATTCCGCCGGAACAAACGTGCGCGATCGGCGACAACGGGAACGACGTGGAACTGCTGCGCACGGCCGGTCTGGGCGTCGCCATGGGAAACGCGATCCCGGAGGCGAAGCAGGCTGCGGACGTCGCGGTGAAAAGCAACGACGAAGACGGCGCGGCCGAGTTTTTCGAGAAGTACTTTCTGACGTGACGCGAACGGGCGGTTTCCTCCGTTTCTCCGGCAGCACGGCGCCCGTCGGCCCGGTTCCAAGATGGAACCGGGCCGACGGGCGCCGCAGCGTATGAAAATCCTATACCGTATCTCAGCTCTGGGTGATCTTTTCTTTGAGCGCCAGCACGGAAGAGGGCGCGACGGAAAGCTCGTCGATCCGGTTACGCAGATAAAAGGCGGTCAGGCGCGGGTCGGCGGCGGATTCCCCGCAGATGCCGACCGGGATCCCCGCCTGGTGCGCGCTTTTGGCCGTCCACTCGATCAGCTTCAGCACCGCGGGGCTGCGCGGGTCGTACAGACCGGAAACGCTCGCGTTGGTGCGGTCCGCCGCCAACGTGTACTGCGTCAGATCGTTGGTCCCGATACTGAAGAAATCCGCGATCTCCGCCAGCGCGCCGCTCAGGACGGCCGCCGCGGGCGTCTCGACCATGATCCCGGTCCTGATCTTCGGCGCGAACGCGATCCGCTCCGCCGCCAGCCCGGCTTTCACGTCCCCGAGGATTTCCTTCGCCGCCTTCACTTCCTCGGCGGAGACGATCATCGGGAACATGATCTGAAGATTGCCGAAGGCCGAAGCGCGCAGCAGAGCCCGCAGCTGCGTGCGGAACAGGTCCTTCCGGTCCAGGCAGATGCGGATGGCCCGGTAGCCGAGCGCGGGGTTCGCCTCTTTCGGCAGATGCAGGGAGGGCACCTCCTTGTCCGCGCCGATGTCGAACGTGCGGACGACGACGGGCCTCTCCCCCATTTTTTCGAGGACTTTTTTATAAGCCTGGAACTGCTCCTCCTCGGTCGGCAGGGAATCGCGCCCCATATACAGGAACTCGCTGCGGAACAGGCCGATCCCTTCCGCCCCGTTGGCCAACGCCGCGTCCGCGTCGTCCGGGTGGGCGATGTTGGCGTACACCCTCACGCGGACGCCCGCGCGGGAGACGGCCGGAGCGTTCACAAGGGTCCGGAGCTTCTTTTGATGCTCCCGCTCCGCGCGCTGCTTGGTCCGGTAGGCGGTGACCGTCTCCTCGTCTGGGTCCGCGATCACCAGCCCGGCCGAGCCGTCGACGATCACCTCGGCGCCGTCCGCCAGCGCGTCGAACGCCGAACCGAGCCCCATCACCGCGGGGATCCCGAGCGTGCGGGCCAGAATGGCGGCGTGCGCCGTCCGGGACCCGCCGCGCGTCACGAAAGCGCGCACCTCGCTCTTATCCATCTGCACGGTCTCGCTCGGCGCCAGCTCATCCGCGGCGACGACGCGCGGCCCCGAGGGCCCGCGGTCCGCGCTTTCCTTATGCTGAAGGGCGCGGATCAGCCGGCGGGAGATGTCGACGACGTCCTGCGCGCGGCCGCGCATATACTCGTCGTCCATTTTGGCGAACCGCTCCGAAAATTCCCGGCCCGCCTCCTGCACGGCGTATTCCGCGCAGACCTTTTCCGTGCGGATCCTGCTCCGCATCGCCTCGGTGAAATCCTCGTCCTGAACCATCATGATGTGAATCTGAAAAATCATCGAGTCTTTCGCCGAGATCTTTTTCAGGGATTCCCGGTAAATCTCCTGCAGCTGCCGGACGGTCTCCTTCCGCGCGGCGTCCAGGCGGGAAAGCTCGCCGGCCGCGTCGCCGATCCGCTTCTTTTCGACCTTTTCCCCGCCGCTCTCCATCCGGCTCAGCCGGCCGACCGCCACTCCTCCGGAAACGGCGATGCCGTGGACTTCTTTCATTTTTACACCTGCCTTAAAGATTCGCTTCGCAGAACTTCTTGATTTTCTCGCGGTCCTCTTTTTCACGCCCGCCTGTAATGAGGAATTTCAACTCATCGTTGTGCTTGGCGCAGAGGCTCATGATGGAAAAGATCCTCTTGGCGTCCGCGGTTCTGCCGTTCGCTTCGATTCTGATATCCGAGGTGCACTCCCGCGCGCACTGGACCAAAAGCCCCGCCGGCCGCGCGTGCAGGCCCTCCGGGTCCGCGATGATCCTGGAATACTGAACCACGTCTTGTTACCTCCGAGTTTCTGCGATCCCGCGCTTGGCCCCCGACGCAACCGCCGCGGCGAAAAGATCCTCGCCGCGGCGTGAAGCAGGGGGCCGAACGTCAAAAGCGGTAGTGGATGCTGTCTTTATACTGGGAATAGAGCTCCCGGTTCAGGGCGTCGCCGCCGTCGACATTGGCGCTGTAGAAGATCGGCGGATGCGTCAGGCCGCGCCGGACCAGCTCTTTCGTCACGGCGGCGACGATGGCGTTCAGGATGGCCGCCCCGATCACCGTCGACGTGGGGCCGACCTTCTGGCCGACGCCGTCGATCCCGACGCAGGCGTCGCCCTTTTCCCCGTGGTTGTCGAGGACGATATCGCTGAGCTCGAACAGCCTTTTCCCGGACGGATGGCGCGACGTGACGGACCGGGAATAGCTCAGGTTCGTCAGGCCGATCACGGTGAGGCCCCGCTTCTTCGCCGCCAGGGCGATCTCCACGGTGACGGGGTTCCTGCCGGAAACGGAATGGGCGATCAGCACGTCGCCCCGCCGCATGGGCGCGTTCTCGGCCAGCAGCGTCCCGTACCCCACCAGCCGCTCCATGCGGCTGGTGTGCGTGACGGGCGCCGTGTCCAGCATGATCTCGCGGCCCCAGATCGGGTTGACGACCATCAGCCCGCCCGCGCGGTAGTACATCTCCTGCGAAAGGATGCCGGCGTGGCTCGCCCCGAAGATAAACACGGAGTGTTTGGAGAGGATGGCTTCCGTCAGGGCCCGCACCGCTTTTTCCATGGACGGCGCCTCCTCTTTTTCGACCCGGTCGAGAAGGTCCCTGATATGGGAGAAATATTCAAAATCCATTTTTCAGCCCCCCGGCGCGCGGAATCAGAATGCCGCGACCAGCTTGTCGATCAGGTTCGCGATGATGCCGAACAGCGACAGATCGTTGCCGCCGAAGATCAGGATCCAGTTCTGGATGGTGCGGCCGTACATCGCGGCGGAAAAGCCGACCAGCGCGACCATCACCACCGCGGCGCAGGCCGTGCCGATCACGCACCCGCGCAGGCCGCCCTGCCCCTCGCCGATGACCGCCGCGCAGCCGCATTCAAAGAACGACGTGATCACGAGCGGGATCAGCATCACCGGGAACAGCCGGACCGAGTTGCAGATGATCACCAGGATGGTGGAAGTCACCATGGCGGTGACGAACCCGACCAGCACGGCGTTCGGCTTGTAGTTGAAGATCACGGGGCAGTCGAAGGCCGGCAGGGCGTTCGGCACGACCTTTTCGGAAATTCCCTGGAACGCCGGGATGATCTGGCCGATCAGCAGACGGACGCCGGAAAGCATGATGATCAGCCCCGCGCCGAAGTTGAGGCCCTGGTTGACGGACTCCATAAAGAAGTTCGCGCCCTTGGCCACCGAGGACGGGATCCAGATGCTGACGATCAGGAACATGATGAAGATCACGGCCGCGCCGGTGATGGAGATCTCCCGGAAGAACGAAAGCCCTTTGGGCAGCTTCACGTCCTCCGTGGATCTTTCCTTGTTCCCGACCTTGCCGGCCACGAAGCCTGAAATCAGGCTCAGGAAGCCGGTCGGGTGGCCGATGGTGAACGTCTTGTCGCCGGTGGCCGCGAAAACGTATTTTCTGAGCAGCCAGGGCTGGACGGACCAGTAAAGGGCGGAGAACACGGCGCTGGTGCCGATCAGCCAGGCGCCCCTCAGGCCCGCCTCCACGCCGGCCGCGACGAAGATGAACGGGAACCACCAGAGCATGTGGCCCGTGAGGAAGATGGTCTTGACGGGGGTGAACCGGGCGATCAGCAGATGCAGCACGAGGGCCAGAAACATCGCGAGGCCGACGTCGCCGCCGTAGGTGCCGGTAAAGGTGTCGGAATTGAGCCCCTGGCCGGTCGCCGCATGGACCAGCGACTGGAACGCATTGTTGATCGGGGAAATGGAGTTGACCAGCATATTGACGCCGGTGGTCAGGATCAGCATGCCGAAGGCCGCAAGCAGGGTCCCCTTGACAATATCGGCGACGCCTTTCCTCTGCAGGATAAGCCCCACCATGGCGATCAGGCCGAGCAGGACCGGCGGGTTCCGAAGGATATAAGTGGTGATAAAGTCCAAAACGACCATTGTTCAACGCCTCCAATACAATATTGACAGCACTTTCAGCCGGACTGCGGAAGGCTTTTGCTTCTCGATCACGGCTGGAATTGCGATTGCCCCCGATGGGTGTCTTTCAAAAACCGCTCGAACGTCGCCTTCACCTCGTCGAGGTTCATATACCTCTTCAGGGTGTAAATCGGCGCTTTGCAGGAGCCCCTCAGCTGTTCCGCAAGCTCCGCGCTGGTAAAGATCGCGTCGCAGGGCATGCCGATCACCGAATTGATGTCCGCCGTTTCCGTCGTGCAGTCGATGTTCATCTGTTTGCACACCTTGTCGAGGCTCATTTTCAGAACCATCGACGAACCGACGCCGAAACCGCAGACGCACAGGATTTTCATTTTTTTCACCTCCCGCCGGAACACCGCGTTTTTATGGACCCGGACGAACCGCCCATCCTCTTCCCCGCGTTTATTTTCGTATATCGGCAAGGAACGGCTGCCGTCAGTAACGGTCGATCAGGTCGAGGATGGCCTGCCGGTCGCCGGACCGGAAAACATCGATGTTTTTCCGGTCGCACAGGATATCGGAGAGGCTCCCCAGCGCGTTCAGATGCGACGTGGTGTCCACCGCTGCGAGCACCAGGAACACATTGACGGGCTTGCCCAGAAGGTCCACCTCGTCCTTCACCACCAGCAGGGACATCCCCAGACGGTTGACGCCCACATGGGCCTTGGCGTGCGGAAGCGCAAAATAGTCGTCCAGCACGATATAGGGGCCGTACTGGTTGACGCTGTCGATCATCGCCGCGATATAGCTCGGCTCTATGGTATGATCTTCCACGAGGGGCCGGGCGGCAAGCTCGATGGCTTTTTTCCAGTCCTCCACATGCTGGACCACGTTGATCCTCTGTGCGGTAATCAGGTCTTTCAACATCGGATTTTCCGCCTTTCCTTGGTTTTCTTTCTGATAAAACAGCTGGACCAGCCCGCTGATCAGCTTGTTCCGGTCGACGATCCTGGCGTTCTTTTCGATCACGCCGAGGATCGACTTGATATCGACGCCGCCCGGGCCGGAGGAGCGCCCGCTCAGCGCGTCCGCGATGTTCCGCACGTCCCGTTTGGTCAGGATCGGATTCACAAGGACGGTATTCGCATACCCGGGCAGCTCCACGGTCGAAATAATGGCGTCGTAGTATTTTTCGTAATTCTGGAGCCGGCTGATCGGGATGGTGTCGACGATCTCGACGGCCGGGAGCGCTCGGGAAATGGAAAACTGGAGCGTTTTCGAGACCGTCAGGCCGTTCGGGCAGACCAGCACGACCTTTTTCCGCCGGAGGTTCCGGGGGGTCTTGTTCGCGAGGAACCCGCCGAAATAGGCGGCGATATAGCTGATTTCGCTGCAGCTCTCCCCGATCCTGCTGAACTCTGGGAATTCGGCGCCGCAGCCGTCGATGACGGATTTCACCATCTTATAAAGCGGCTCGTACTCGAGGTTCAGCCCGTCCGGGTCCCCGCCCGTCTGAAACGGGAACCGGAACTGGAGGCGGCGGTAGAGCGAGATCATGTGCGGCCGGATATTCTTTTTGAACTCTTCCCGGTTCTCATTCCCGAACGAAACGGCCGCCTTTTTTTCAAAGCCGTCGATCAGGCGGTCCAGATACCGCTCCACCAGATCGTCGTAAACATTCTGGTCGCGGTTGGGAAGGGTGGAGATATAGGCGGCCAGGTAGCAGGCCTCCGCCGCGCTGCCGGAGCCGGTCAGCACGCGCGCCGATTCCCAGTAGGGCAGTTCCCTCGCCCTGCCGAACGGCCCCGGCTGCGCGATGCCGAAGCCCAGGGAGAGCCTGTACCGGATGAAGCGGACGAACGAGGAGAGGTTCATCAGCGAGTAGTCGCTGAGCTGCAGGCCGTACCGGTTGTTGAAAGCGACGACCTCCGACAGGACCTCGGCCTCTTCATAGCTGTTCCGCAGCAGCCGGAGAAACAGGTTCCGGATCTGCGCTTCGTCGCCGAGGACGGCACAGCACGGGCGCGCCCTGAGCTGGAAGCCGTTTTCTTTCAAAAACAGCCGGATGCCGTGCAGGTCGTTGATCCGGGTGTTCCGGCTGAGGCCGAAATCGGCGTACAGCTTGTCGACCGCCCTGTCGTTCCCCTGCAGAAGCTGCCGCACGATATATTTCTGCCGGACGCGGGGGTCGAAAAAGTTTGCAGAGCTGTCCCTTTCCAGATATCTGCGGAGCCGATCGTAATCGCCGATAAAAGAGAAGCTCTCCGCGACGTTTTTGACCGCTCCGAACCGCTTGATCTGCTCGTTGATGTTCCGGATGTCGTAGTACAGGGTCCGCTTGGAGACGCGGAACCGCCTGAGCAGATCGTCGGGGCTTGCGCCGTCTTTTTGCAGAATCGCGCGCAGGATGGACAATTCCCGCTCCTTCATACCGTCCACCGTCCTCCGCCGTCTGCTTCGTGATCGAGCGCCTTGGGGAATCGTGAATAATCCTATATTTTTTCAGAGGAATCCATCCACTTTGTGTCTGTATTATAGAAGGTCGAAAAAATAAATTCAATACCAACCTTTTGCACGATTTCCGGTTCCGCGCAACTTTTGCGCTGCGTTTCCAGCCGGGCTGCGGGACGCTTTTCGCCTTTCCCCCGCCTGCGGCGGGAAAACGCGATTTCCGCCTCTCCGCCACGGCCGAAACCGCCATGGCAATTAGCATACCCGGCAAACGGAAATGTATTTACTTCACGGGCGCGGCCCGCTTCGGAACGGGAAAAAAGCGCAGAAACCGTCCACAAGAATTTACAATGGAAAAGCCGCCGGATCATTGACAGACGCGGGATGAATCGATATAGTAGGCTGTGGGTAGCGACTATAGAAGGTTCCCCCGGGTTATATTAATTCTGCGGAACGCATACACTATCCAAAATTATTGACAGGAGGATCCCCTATGGTTGTCAAAATCCTTCTCGCCCTCGTCGTGATCGTCAACGGCGCGTTTCTGGTCCTGTTCCTGCGCGACCTGATCCCGCACTGGCGCGAGACGTTCCGGGAAAACGGAAACCCGGTGGCCCAGGCGGTCTCGTCGTTCCTCATGTACTTTCTTTCGACGTTCGGCATTTCCGATTTCGCGATCAGCGCCTCCATTTACCCAAAGCTGAAATGGGTCGACGACAAAAAGCTGCCCGGAACCATGAACACGCAGTGCGTGATCCCGGTCGCGGTGATGGCGCTTGCCTACATCTCCACGATCAACGTCGGCCTCGCGACGCTGATCGTCCCGATCGTGGCGCAGGTGATCGGCGCCTACGTCAGCCCCCGCTTCGTGGCCAAAGCCCCGGCGAGGACCATCAAGAAGTTCGTCGCCGCGGGCCTGCTGATCGCCGCCGCGCTGATCCTGGCGGGCAAGATCGGCATCTACCCCACGGGCGGGACCGCCACCAGCCTGACCGGCGTCAAGCTGGCGGCGCTGGGCGTCCTGTCCCTGGTGTACGGCGCGCTGAACAACATCGGCATCGGCTCCTATGCGCTGACGATGGCCACGGTGTACGCCCTGGGCCTGAACCCTTCCGTCGCGTTCCCGGTGATGATGGGCGCCTGCACCTTCTCCGTCCCGGTGGGGAGCATGCAGTTCATCAAGCTGAAGAACTACTCGAGGAAGCTCACGTTCTTCACCTCCACCTTCGGGGTGGTGGGTGTGCTGATCGCCGTGTTCGTCGTCAAGAGCCTCGACGTCAGCGTGCTGCAGTGGGTCGTGGTGGCGATCATCCTGTACAGCGCCGTCACGATGCTGCTGAGCCTGCGGAACAAGCCCGGCGCCGAAGCGGCCGGATGATTCCGCGCAGAACAATAAAACCAAGTTTCGCGGCGGGGCCGCTCCGCCCGCCGCAGAATAGGAGATGGCTTTCATGAAGATCGTCGTGCTGAAACAAGAGGATATGAAAAAAGTCTTTCAGATGAAGGACGCCATCCAGGCGGACAAAGACGCCCTGGAGCTCTATTCGTCCGGAGGAAGCGACATCCCGCTCCGCGCGAATATCGATATCCCCGAGCATGAGGGGCAGAGCCTTTACATGCCGGGGTACGCCGCCAAGGCGAACGCGCTGGGCGTCAAGATCGTTTCGGTCTATCCCCGCAACATCGAAAAGGGGCTGACCAGCGTCCCCGCCACCATGGTCCTGGTCAACAACGAAACGGGCGAGGTCTGCAGCCTGATGGACGGCACCTACCTCACCCGCATCCGCACCGGCGCCGTCTCGGGGGCCGCGTCGGACCTCCTTGCCCGGAAGGACAGCAGCGTGTTCGCCCTGTTCGGCACCGGCGGGCAGGCGGAAACCCAGCTGGAAGCGGTGCTGACCGTGCGCCCGATCCGGCTGGTCAAGGTGTTCGACATCCGCGCCGACCGCGCCGCGGATTTTGCGGAGCGCATGACAAAAGCTTTCGGCGAAAAATTCGGGGTGAAGATCGTCCCGGCCAAATCGTCGGACGACGCCGTCGCGGACGCCGACATCATCACCTGCGTGACGACCACCAAGCGCCCCGTGTTCGACGGGAAAAAGGTCAAAAAAGGCTGCCACATCAACGGCGTGGGCTCCTATACGCCCGAGATGCACGAGATCGACGAATACACCGTCACCCACGCGGACAAGGTGTACGTGGATACCCGCGACGGCGTCCTCAACGAATCCGGCGACCTGATCATCCCGATCAAAAACGGGACCTTCCGCGCCGACCAGGTCACCGGCGAGCTGGGCGAGGTGATCTCCGGCAAAGCGCCGGGCCGCGCCTCCGACGGCGAGATCACCGTGTTCAAGACGACCGGAAGCGCCGTCCTCGACATTGTGACGGCGCGCCGCATCTACGAGAGCGCCCTCCAGGCGGGCATCGGCTCGGTCGTCGAGTTCTGATCCGCGCTTTTTCTCCCGACGAAAAGGACCGGCCCCGCGACGGGCCGGCCCTTTTCTGTTTTCCCCGATTTCCCCGCATTGAATTTGCCGGCCTGCGGGGCTATAATCAGGGCAGGAAGGATTTTTTCAATCGGGAAACAAAAAGAAGGAGGAATCGGGATGCCGGTCGAGCGAAGGGAAGAAGGCGTCGTGATCACGACGGAACTTGGGTCTACGACGGTGTTTCCGCTGAAACAGGCGGAAGACGGGACCCCGGCCGAGGTCATCCGGGCGTGGATTCGGGAATGCGCGAGCAGGATGGTGCCGGCCGGCCACCCCGCGGGCGAGCTGGAAGCGTACCTGACGAAGCTCTGCGACCTCGAGCCGCTTCCCCCGGACCACCCGCAGGTCCGAAACTTTTTGCGCAGCCTGATCCTGCGGCACTTTGAAGACCATCTGAAGCACCGGCCGCCCGTCTTCTCTGTGGACATGACGGATACAGAGATGGAGGACTGGATGAGAGAGACGCGGGCTCGGCGCCACGAGGCCGAAAAAATTCCGCCGGAGCGTTTCGGCCTGAAGGTCCGCGGATTCCATCTCCTGCACACCGAAAAGAACCGGCCGTTCATCGACGCCGACCGTCGGGAATGGTGGCGGCGGTGGGGAAATGAACACTGCAAAGGCCGAAAGCCCACCGCGGAGCCGGAAGGCTATTTTTGCTATGAGGAGACGACCGGCGAGGGGAGCGGATCGGGATTCGGCGCGGGTGCATTGTTCCGGGAGGCCCAGCTGTTCCTCGGCGTTACGGAAGCGGATATCGCGGGCCGCACCCCGCGCTTTTTCGGCTGCCTAACCGCCCTCGTCGGGGCGGGGAAGCTCCCTTCGCTGCCGGAATTTCAAATGGGCTGCGGAGCCAAAGAAAAAGCACAGGGACGGTAGGCGCGGATCACCGCGGGCAGACCGCGCGGCAGAACCGGAGGATATTTTCGAGGGTTTCCGCAAGATCCTCCCGGCTCCTTTTTTTCATCTCTTCAAAGGGCTTGCCACGCGGTTGATGCTGAAAACCGCCTGGATCCCGTGTTCCCCGGCCGTCCGGGGGGAAAGCTCGTCGTCGCCCGCCCCACCGCCGGACGGCCGCCGGCCAGCGGAAGGCCCGCCGCCGCGGCCGCCTCGATCACCGCGGTCCCGTCCGGGAGAACGCCGAAGGACGCGGGAACCTCCTCCCCGAGCGGCCCCCGGGCCGGAACGGCGACCCGCTTCCCGCCCAGCGCCGTCAGGAACGCCTCCACGGTCCCTTCCCCGCCGTCCGCCGCCGGGATCGTCACAACCCGGCAGGCGGGAAAAATCCCATGGATTTCCTTTTCGGCGATCCGGCAGAACTCCGCGGCGCTGAAGCTGCCCTTGAACGAATCGGGGATCACGATGATCTTCTTCATGCCGTCCTTTCTTTCGCCCCGCGGCGATTCTCCCGTCACTGGAGCACCTTGATCCCGTTCATGATCATCCGCTCGGCCAAGGCCGCCATCTGGTCGGGCGATTCCTTCCGCCCGTTCTCAAGCCAGTTCTGCAGCAGCCCGATGCACCCGGCCACGATGAACGAGTAGAAATATTCAAAATTCTGCGATTGATCCGCCTGGAACAGCGCCATCCAATCGTTCAGGCAGCGGACCTTCACCAGTTCCTTGAGCCGGTTGACAAACGCGAGATCCCCGTTTTTGCCGATCAGCGCCAGGCACATGTCCGCGTTCTTCGCCACGAAGCGGAAAACGTCCACCAGCATCGGAAGCGGCTTCCCGTTCAGGGACTTCGGCGGATGCCGCTCCAGCACGCCGTGGAAATCCTCGAACATCTCCTTTTCGATCTGCTCGATCATGTCGAAGATATCCCGGTAATGCAGATAAAACGTCCCCCGGTTGATGTCGACCCGGTCGGAAAGCTCCCGCACCGTGATGTCCTTCGCGCTTTTTTCGGCCAGCAGCTCCGTAAGGCCCTGCCGGAGCAGATTTTTCGTCTTCCGGACGCGGCGGTCCGTCTTTTTGTCCTCCATCTTTTCCCCTCAAATCAACGCCGACGATGATTGTGTTTATTATTCGACGCATATCATGGTAACTGACTATTGCCGATTTCTCCGGAATCTATTATAATAGGCTTGCGTTCATAAATCAACTATAGTTTCAAACTAATTGAAAATTTGTTCGGAAGCCCCGGGCAATTGGGAAAAATCACGAATCGGTCCAAGGAGATGCTGCGATGTCGTTCGTCGAATTCAAAAACGTCCGCAAGGTGTATCAAAGCGGCGAGGTGAAGGTGGAAGCGGTGCGGGGCGTCGATTTCACCAT
>ENA-UOOI01001147-UOOI01001147.1-fermentation-metagenome-genome-assembly--contig:-NODE-1147-length-29259-cov-53.225449_pt1 | contig 29259 bp, 35 predicted proteins | sample MGYA00245779_ERZ724027 | MGnify/ENA primary metagenome ERZ724027 (study PRJEB28704, sample SAMN03018318) | fermentation metagenome | biome: anthropogenic terrestrial biome; feature: soil...
GGCGGTCGGAATCTCTACGAGGCGGTCTCCCGGAAAACGGCGCGGGGCTTTCTGTGCGAAAAAAGCGAAATCAAACGGGTAATAACCCGGTCCTTATATCTATTACGCGCGTGTGCGCATGAAAGGCGGTGACGAAATGCCAACAAAATCGAATAACACAGGCGGTCGCGGCGGCAGGCGTCCCGGCGCTGGCCGCAAGAAAACCGCCGTCAAGGATAAGTTCGAGGCCGGGAATCCGGGCGGCAGAAAGCTCGAGGTGCTCGACATTCCGGACACCGAGGGAGAGGACATGCCGGAGCCGCATGAGTTTCTTTCGGCGCGTCAGCATGACGGCTCCACTCTGGAGGCCGCTGACATCTACCGCGAGACCTGGGAATGGCTCGACAAGCTCGGCGTCGCGAAAGCCGTATCGCCGCAGCTCTTGGAACGGTATGCGATGTGCTCGGCTCGCTGGATTCAGTGCGAGGAAATGACGACCAAGCTCGGATACCTGTCGAAGCATCCGACGACCGGGAAGCCGATCCCGTCGCCGTTCATCAATATCGGCATCAACTACATGAATCAGGCAAACCGACTGTGGGACGAGATCTTCCAGATCGTGAAGGAGAACTGCTCCGCCGAGTACGGCGGCACAAATCCGCAGGACGACGTGATGGAAAGACTGCTCCGCGCCAGAAAGGGAATGTAAATGAACACACAAAGACTTGAACAGGTGCCAATTGACAAGCTGGTGCCTTACGCCCGGAACGCCCGGACGCATTCAAAAGAACAGATCGCGCAGCTGCGATCCTCTCTTCGGGAGTTCGGATTCGTATCGCCTGCGGTCATTGATCAGGATTACAACATCCTCGTCGGCCACGGACGTATTGCTGCTGCTCGCGAGGAAGGATACAAGACCGTCCCCTGCGTGTTTGCGGAGGATCTGACGGACGCGCAGAAACGCGCCTACATCCTCGCCGACAATCAGCTCGCGCTGAACGCCGGTTGGGATGAGGAGATGCTTTCCGTCGAACTCTCCGATTTGCAGGAGAACGCCTTCGACCTCTCCCTGCTCGGATTCGACGACAAGGAACTTGAGAAGCTGCTGAAAGGAGAATCCGACAAGGACATCGAGGATGACGACTTCGACCTGTCCGCTGCACTTGAGAAGGCCTCCTTCGTGGAGCGCGACGACATCTGGGCGGTCGGACGGCACAGGCTGATGTGTGGCGACGCCACCAGCGCTGAAGATGTAGATACACTCATGGACGGCAAGCGAGCGAACCTCGTACTCACGGACCCGCCGTACGGCGTTTCCTTCAAGGCATCCGATGGCCTGACGATCCAGAACGACAGCCTCAAGGGCGAGGAATTCTACAACTTCCTGCTCTCCGCATTCAAGAACATGGCCGACCATCTGGAGAAAGGCGGCGCGGCATACTGCTTCCATGCGGACACCGAGGGCCTGACCTTCCGGCGTGCTTTCGTCGACGCTGGATTCCATCTCGCAGGCGTGTGCATCTGGGTGAAGAACAGCCTCGTACTCGGTCGCTCCGATTACCAGTGGCAGCATGAGCCCGTGCTCTATGGATTCCTCCAGAACGGCAAGCATCCGTGGTACGCAGGACGCGCGGAAACCACCATATGGAACTTCGACAAACCCAAGCGCAACAAGGATCATCCGACCAGCAAGCCTCTCGACCTGCTCGGCTATCCGATCCAGAACTCCACGCAGGAGAACGCCATCGTCATCGACACTTTCGGCGGCTCCGGTTCCACGCTCATGGCCTGCGAGCAGCTCAACCGCACCTGCTATATGTGCGAGCTTGATCCGAAATACGCCTCCGTCATCCTCCGACGCTACGTCGAGGACACCGGCGATTCCGGGAACGTGCATGTCGTCCGCGACGGCAAGAAACTCATGTACTCCGACCTTGTGAAGGAGGTCGAGCTGCCGGACGGCGAGTGATCCCTTTGTGTACTAAGCACAGTTTCAGAGCCGGATAATCAGAAGATTTTCTACCAGAGAAATATCGCAGATTCGCTTGCTATTACAGGCCTTCAGAGTGATGTATAGACATGCCGAAAGGCACAGGGCCTTCCGGACAGACGCATACCAAGGAGGTAAACACAATGCGAATCAACTACAACGTAACAGGAGCACAGAGAAAAGAACTGGTCAAGGTCATCTCCGACACCACCGGAGCCAAGGCAGAATACAAATTCATGCCGACCTGCAACTACGAGATCGACTATTTCACCGTCACCAAGGACGGCACGCTCGAGTTCGACGACATGGCGGATTCCGAGGAGGTCGAGAAGGTTCTCGAAGCCATCGCTGCCGCGGGATTCGAGCCCGAGCTGCAGGAAACGGCTGAAGCCGAAGCCGGAGAAGTATCCGAAGAGCCGGAAACAAGCGAACAGGACGCGCCACAGGGCAACGAAGCGGGCCTGACGGTTGAGCTTCCGCTCGACAAGGTTGCGGTCGGAACATTGACCAACATCCTCGAAGCCAAGGGAACGCTCATCAAGAAGGCGCTCGGCATCGACGACCTTCGGTTCGAGATTAGGGACGACAAGATCGCCTTCCCCTGGTTCAAGGAACTGCCCACGCCGGAGGAAACCAGAGCGTACACGATGTTCATCGCCCAGCTCTGCAAGCTTTCCAAGGAACTGAAACGCGCGAGCTCGACCGAAACGCCGGTCACCAACGAGAAATACGCATTCCGCTGCTTCCTGCTCCGCCTTGGATTCATCGGCAGCGAATACAAACAGGAACGCAAGATCCTGCTCCAGAACCTTGAGGGCAACTCAAGCTGGAAGAACGGCGCTCCCAAGAAAGAAGCCACCGAAGAACCTGCTGCGGAAGCTACGGATACCGAGGAGGTGCAGGCATGAGGATAATCAGACCGGAACAGCTCAAGAGGCTCAAGGAAACCTACCCGAATGGCACGCGCGTGGAGCTCGTCCAAATGGACGACATTCAGGCACCGCCTGCCGGAACCCGCGGAACCGTCTACGGCATCGACGACACCGGCAGCCTGCTGGTCCACTGGGACAACGGCAGCGGACTCAACGTGATCTACGGCGAAGACATCGTGCGGAAGGTGGTGGACTGACATGGATGAGAAGGTCAAAGAGCAGATCCTCGCGATCCGCGACACCGGGCTGGCGAACATGTTCGACCTGCCCTACGTGCAGCGCCTCGCCTTCGACCGGAACTACTACGAGCTGGTGATCTTCATCGAAGAGCATCGCAAAGAATACGTGCATTTCATCATGACCGGCGAAACGCAGGAATCCTGATTTTCAGACACAGAAAGTTATCAATTAATCTGGCCGAATTGACTTGCTATATACCCTCGAAAGAGTGATGTATATACATGCCGAAAGGCACAGAAAACAAGCGAAAATCAGGAGGAAAACACGATGGAAAAGAACACATACTTCGAACAGATGAGAGACACAGCGATCGCCTACAACGAGGCGCAGGCCATCCGTGAAAAGGAACGCGACACGATGATCGCCGCGGACGACTGGGACAGCGTGAAAGCCTTTGACAGGCGCGAGAAAGAGGAATTTCCGTACCCCTTCACCGCCGGTCAGAACAAGGCGCTGGTCCTTTACGACCGGAGCCTCAGGAACGGCGCGGACGCCTTCGAGGCCGACGACCTGCCCTGGGACTACGAGCTTGAGGATTTCGTCAGGACGCTCCGGGAAGCCGGAATCACCGCGATTGTGGTGACCGACCAGAGCACCGGCCTGATGGACGGCATCTATGGACTGACGGCATTCGGCTGCCGGATGAACGGACTCAAGACCGTCACCAGAGTGGACAACCACCGCTTCGGCAGCAAGGAGCCGGAACGCAAGAACGGCATCGAATTCGAGCTGTAAACTATACAATTTTCTCCGCCGAAACTGCCCTGAAGATTGTCACATATATTCTCCGGAAACGACTTGCTATAAAGGCCGTTCAGAGTGATATATGTACACACCGAAAGGGAAAACAAAGCAAACGGAGGAAACCACCATGACAAACATTTACGACGAACTCAGAAGCCACTTCACACTTGGAGATTACAACACCAGCATCAGCCGGGAGGATTTCGAGGAAGCCTTCACAAAGACAAAGGAAAGCATCCGCTTCACCTTCAACGGCTGGGACGGCAAAAGCTACGACGGAGAAAGTCGCAGCGCAAAGGTCATCCGCTGCAACATTCCCGGATTCGAGAGCATCCGCTTCATCAAGGTCGGAAAGCACCTTTGCTTCATCGACGAAGACTGGATGGTAACGGAAAAGGAAACCGGCGAACAGCACCCGACTACCGGATGGCTGGTCGAAGTCAGAAAAGCCTGAAGGAGGACAAGACAATGTGGGAAAAAGGATCACTGCTCATCGAAGGAGCGGTTGTAAAGTACTGGGTAAAGCACTACCCGGAGCCTTCCGAGGATTACGGAATCGACGGCGGACGCATTTCCAAGATGGAACTGCGTGTCGGCGGCAAGGTCACACTCAACTACGACCGCGGATGGGACATCGAGCCCGAGGACGAAGCCAGTCAGCTTGCCTACGCGGTACTCATGAAGCAGTACAACTAAGCATCAACCTGAATTTGAATATTCCGAAAGCAGAGCCCAACCGGGCTCTCGCTCTCGTACTGATAGAAGCCGCAGCGATGCGGTTATTTTTATGCCATGAAGGGAGTGATTTTCCATTGGCAGTACGGAAACTGAAGAAATACAAGGTCACGCGGTTCATGGAGAAGACCTCCCATTACGACGAGAATCTTGCCGACTACGCCTGCCTGTTCATCGAGCAGCTCTGCCATACCAAGGGAACCTGGGCCGGAAAGCCCTTCGAGCTGATCGACTGGCAGGAGCAGATCGTCCGCGACCTGTTCGGCGTGATTAAGGAGAACGGCTACCGGCAGTTCAACACCGCCTACGTCGAGATTCCGAAGAAGCAAGGCAAGTCGGAGCTTGCCGCTGCGATCGCGCTGCTGCTCACCTGCGGAGACGGCGAGGAGCGTGCCGAGGTGTACGGCTGCGCGGCTGACAGGAATCAGGCCAAGATCGTCTTTGACGTGGCAGTCGATATGGTGCGCTTCTGCCCGGCACTCTCAAAGCGCGTGAAGATCCTCGAATCGCAGAAGCGGCTCGAATACCTGCCGACGCACAGCTTCTACCAGGTCTTGTCCGCTGACGTGGCGAACAAGCACGGCTTCAATACGCACGGGGTTATCTTCGATGAGCTGCACACGCAGCCGAACCGGAAGCTCTTTGACGTCATGACCAAGGGCTCCGGCGACGCGCGGATGCAGCCGCTGTTCTTCCTGATCACGACTGCCGGGAATGATACGCAGTCGATCTGCTATGAGCAGCACCAGAAAGCGCTCGACATCATGAACGGCAGAAAGCACGATCCGACCTTCTACCCGGTGATCTTCGGCGCGAATGAGTCTGAGGACTGGACCGATCCGAAGGTCTGGAAGAAAGCGAATCCGAGCCTCGGCATCACGGTCGACATCGACAAGGTCAAGGCCGCGTGCGAGTCGGCGAAGCAGAATCCCGGCGAGGAGAACGCTTTCCGGCAGCTCCGCCTGAACCAGTGGGTAAAGCAGTCCGTCAGATGGATGCCAATGGACAAGTGGGACGCCTGCGCCTTCCCTGTGAACGAGGACGACCTCGAAGGCCGCGTCTGCTACGGCGGGCTCGACCTCTCAAGCACAACCGACATCACTGCCTTCGTGCTTGTTTTCCCGCCGCTTGACGAGGACGACAAGTACGTGGTTCTCCCGTACTTCTGGGTGCCGGAGGACACGCTCGACCTCAGAGTCCGACGGGATCACGTCCCCTACGATCTCTGGCAGAAGCAGGGCGTGCTCGAGACGACCGAGGGCAACGTCATCCACTACGGATACATCGAGAAGCTCATCGAGAACCTCGGCGAGCGCTTCAATATCCGGGAGATTGCCTTCGACCGCTGGGGAGCCGTTCAGATGGTGCAGAACCTTGAGGGCATGGGCTTCACGGTCGTTCCCTTCGGGCAGGGCTTCAAAGACATGTCACCGCCGACCAAGGAGCTGATGAAGCTCGTGCTGGAGAAGAAAATCGCGCACGGCGGCCACCCGGTTCTCCGCTGGATGATGGACAACATCTTCATCCGCACCGATCCTGCCGGGAACATCAAGGCCGACAAGGAGAAATCGACCGAGAAGATCGACGGCGCGATAGCGACCATTATGGCGCTCGACAGGGCGATACGAATGGGCAATGACAATGCTGCCTCCGTTTACGATTCGAGAGGCATTCTTTTTATCTGAATGAGGACAAATGAATGATTCTGATTTCACTATTGGGCTTCCTGCTGCTGCGGGAGGCCCTTAATCAAATGGAGGTGTGGCAATGAGCATATTCAACAGATGGTTTCGAGGGCGCGACGCTCCCAAGGACAGCACAGCGGGCAGCTCGTACCGCTTCTTCTTCGGAGGAACGACAAGCGGCAAAGCCGTGACGGAGCGATCCGCCATGCAGATGACGGCGGTCTACTCTTGCGTCCGGATTCTGTCCGAGGCGATAGCCGGGCTTCCATTGCATTTGTACAGATACGCAGAGAACGGCTCGAAGGAAAAAGCCATCGACCATCCGCTCTATGAGCTTCTGCACGACGAGCCGAATCCTGAGATGACGTCGTTCGTGTTCCGGGAGACGCTTATGACGCACCTGCTCCTGTGGGGCAACGCCTACGCGCAGATCATCCGAAACGGCAAGGGCGACGTCGTGGCCCTCTATCCGCTGATGCCGAACCGCATGACGGTCGATCGCGACGAAAACGGGCAGCTCTACTACGAATACCAGACCTCGACAGACGAGGCGCACACCATGAAAGGCTCCGTCGTAAGGCTTTCACCACTCGACGTGCTGCACATTCCCGGACTGGGCTTCGACGGCTTAGTCGGTTACTCGCCGATTGCGATGGCCAAGAACAGCATCGGCATGGCGATTGCCTGCGAGGAGTACGGCGCGAAGTTCTTCGCAAATGGCGCTACGCCCGGCGGCATTTTAGAGCATCCCGGCGTGGTCAAAGATCCGGAGCGCGTCCGCGAATCGTGGAACTCAGCCTTCGGCGGCTCCGCCAACTCCAACAAGGTGGCGGTTCTCGAGGAAGGCATGAAATACACGCCGATCTCCATTTCACCGGAGCAGGCGCAGTTCCTCGAGACGCGCAAGTTCCAGATCGACGAGATCGCGAGGATATTCCGCATCCCGCCGCACATGATCGGCGACCTGGAGAAGTCGAGCTTCTCGAACATCGAACAGCAGTCGCTGGAATTCGTCAAATACACGCTCGACCCGTGGGTATCCCGCTGGGAGCAGTCGATGCGACGTGCTCTCCTCCGGCCCGAGGAAAAGAAGGAATACTTCTTCAAGTTCAATGTAGACGGCCTGCTTCGCGGCGACTACGAAAGCCGCATGAACGGCTACGCAACTGCAAGGCAGAACGGATGGATGTCGGCGAACGACATACGCGAGCTTGAAAACCTCGACCGCATCCCGGAGGACAAGGGCGGCGATCTGTACCTTATCAACGGCAACATGACCAAGCTCGAGGACGCAGGAATCTTCGCAGCCTCAGCTTCAACAGAAACGGAGGAACAACCCAATGAAGAACAAGAATCGACCGAGAAATCGGAAGAATCACAGGAACAGTCGGAGTCCGGTGACCGGCTCCGGGAAAGGAGGAAGCCCCTATGACAAGAAAATTCTGGCGATGGACCAGAAACGAAACGCCGGACAGCTTCGGCAGCGACCGCACGCTCTACCTCGACGGGGAAATATCCGATGAGACCTGGTACGGCGACGAAGTCACGCCGCAGGTCTTCAAGGACGAGCTGAACAGCGGAAAAGGCAACATCACGCTCTGGATCAATTCGCCCGGCGGCGACGTCTTCGCGGCGGCGCAGATCTACAACATGCTGATGGACTACCCGTATGAGGTGACCGTCAAGATCGACGCGCTCGCGGCTTCGGCGGCAAGCGTCATCGCAATGGCGGGAACGAAGGTCTGCATGAGTCCGGTCGCGATGCTGATGGTGCATAATCCCGCGACCATCGCAATCGGCGATTCCGAGGAGATGCAGAAAGCCATCGACATGCTGTCCGAGGTCAAGGAATCCATCATGAACGCCTACGAGATCAAGTCCGGTCTCTCCCGGAACAAGATCAGCAAGCTCATGGACGCTGAGACCTGGATGAACGCTAAGGAAGCCAAGAAGCTCGGATTCGCCGACGAGATCCTGTTCGCGGACGGAACCGAGCCCGACGAAAGCACCGAGGGCGACGAGCCTGATGACGGCGAAGTCGAGATGCTTTTCTCCCGGAAAGCCGTCACGGATTCCCTGCTCTCGAAGCTGATACCGAAACGCAAACCCGAAATAAAGACACAGACCGTGAAGGTCGCAGATCTTGAGAAGCGGCTCTCGCTTCTCAGCCACTAATGAATGGAGGATAACGATTATGACCAAGATTATGGAACTTATGGACCGCAGAGCAAAGGCGTGGGACGCCGCTAAGAACTTCCTCGACACCCACTCCGACAATGGCGGCAACGTTTCCGCAGAGGACGCGGCAACCTACGACAAGATGGAAAAGGAAGTCACCGACCTGACGCACGACATCGAGCGCCTGCAGCGGCAGGAGCAGATCGACAAGATGCTGTCTCAGCCGACCTCTTCTCCGCTCACCGGAAAGCCGGGCGCGAAGGACGAGCCGGACGACAAGCCGGGCATCGCGTCCAAGGCGTACAAGACCGCCTTCTGGGATTCAATCCGCAAGCGCAACTGGTACGACGTGCAGAACGTTCTGGAGGTCGGCACCGACGCGAACGGCGGATACCTCGTCCCGGATGAGTATGAAAAGACTCTCGTTCAGGCACTGACCGACGAGAACTTCTTCAGAAGCCTCGCACACGTCATCCAGACCGACAGCGGAACCCACACCATTCCGATTGTCGCGTCCCACGGCACCGCATCGTGGATGGAGGAGAACGGACTGTATCCGGAATCCGACGACACCTTCGACCAGATCACCCTCTCAGCATACAAGCTCGGAACCGCGATCAAGGTATCCGAGGAGCTGATGAACGACAGCGTATTCGATCTGGAGTCCTACATCTCCACCGAGTTTGCGAGACGCATTGGCGCTGCCGAGGAGGAGGCGTTCCTTGTCGGCGACGGCCAGAAGAAACCGGAGGGCGTGTTCACCAAGGTCAAGGCGACCGAGGGCGCGACCACGGAGATCGCCAATACGAACATCACCTTCGACGAGATCATGGACGTGTTCCACTCCCTGCGTTCTGTCTACCGCAACCGCGCGGTCTGGATTCTCAACGACTCCACCGTCAAGGCGCTGCGCAAGATCAAGGACGGAAACGGCAACTACATCTGGCAGCCGTCTGTGGTAGCAGGTCAGCCGGACACGATCCTCAACCGTCCGTACCGCACTTCGATTTACGCGCCGGAGCTGGCCGCGGGCAACGTGCCGATTCTGTTTGGAGACTTCAGCTACTACTGGATTGCCGACCGTCAGGGACGCAGCTTCAAGCGCCTGTCCGAACTCTATGCTGCGAACGGCCAGATCGGGTTCCTCGCGTCGGAGCGCGTGGACGGCAAGCTGATCCTGCCGGAGGCCGTGCGCGGTCTTTCCGTCAAGGCGGCAGGCTGATTGATTCTGCTTTGTTGCGGGCGGGCATCCTTCGCGGGTGTCCGCTTCACTTTTTATGGAGGTGTCTCATGGAAGTAACGCTTGAGGAAGCAAAAACCTATCTGCGAGTCAGTTCTTCCGATGAGGACGAGCTGATTTCCAACCTGATAACCACAGCAACAGCAACCGTACAGGACATCGCACGCTTCTCCGATGAGGAATGGGAATCGGACGAGGAGAAAATCCTCATCCGCATGCGCATCGCCATCCTCTACACCGTGGCTTATCTCTACGAGCACCGCGAAGACGCTGACCACAATCAGCTGAACCTGACGCTCCGTGCGCTGCTGTTCGGAGTGCGCAAGGAGGGATTCTGATGAAGATAGCCAACATGCGCGTGCCGGTCACGTTCCAGAAAAACGAAGTGACCTCGGACAAGTACGGCAATCACACCGCTTCATGGACGGACTACTTCAAATGCTGGGCGACCGTCGGAACGGATTCCTACGGCTCGGAGACTTCCGGCGAGGTGATCAACCCGGAGGAATCGCTGAACTTTACCTGCCGATATTGTTCGGAGCTTGCCGCTGTGGAATCCACGGAGTACCGGATTCTCGCCGAGGGCAAGGTCTACAACATCACCTACGTGAACCCGATGGGCTATAAGAAGAACACGCTGAAATTCAACTGCGCATTGGAGAAATCGAAATGAACGAGAAGGTATCAATCGACGGGCTGCGCGACGCGGTCATGAAGGGCCTGAAGGAGTACGCCGACCTCGCCGCGGACGACATGAAGGACGCGGTCAAGGACACGGCGAAATCCGTCAAAAAGGACATCCAGTCCGGCGCTCCCGTTCGCACCGGCAAGTACAAGAAATCTTGGTCGGTCAAGACGGTCAGCGAGGACGCGGAGTCCATCGACCTCGTCGTGCATTCGCGGAACCGCTACCAGATTGCGCACCTGCTCGAGCACGGCCATGCCAAGCGCGGCGGAGGCAGAGTTGCTGCACGTCCGCACATCGCGCCAGCTGAACAGGCTGGCAACGAAAAGCTGGTGCGCGAGATCGAATCCAATCTGAAAGGATGACGCCTATGAGCTACGACGACATAGTAACCATGCTCGAGGAAGCCGGTCTCCCTATCGCCTACGACCACTTCGCGGAGGGCGAGTCTCCGGACCCGCCGTTCATCTGCTTTCTGTTTCCGGGAACGGACAACATGTTCGCAGACAACGTGGTCTGGCAGAAAGTCGACGAGTTTAACATCGAGCTTTACACAGACAAGAAGAACCCGGACATTGAATCGAAAATCGAGGACATCCTCATTTCTCATGAATTGCCCTACGAGAAGTCGGAGGTCTGGATCGAGAACGAAAAGATGTACGAGGTGCTTTACCAAACTCAAATAATAGGAGGTTAACGATTATGGCAAACAAGAAGAACAAGGTCAAATTCGGCCTGAAGAACTGCCACTACGCCATCGCAACGCTCGCCGAGGACGGCACCGTCACATTCGGCACGCCTGTCGCGATGCCCGGCGCGGTCAGCCTTTCGCTTGACGCGGAGGGCGACAACGAGCCGTTCTACGCAGACGACACCGTTTATTACATGGTCTCGAACAACAACGGCTATTCCGGCGACTTCGAGCTGGCGCTCATCCCGGAGAGCTTCCTCACGGACGTGATGCATGAAACCGAGGACGCGAACGGCGTAATTGCCGAGAACAAGGATGTCGAGCCGGAGCATTTCGCGCTGCTGTTCGAGTTTTCCGGCGACCAAAGGAAGATCCGCCACTGCATGTACTACTGCTCGGCTACCCGTCCTTCCGTTTCCGGCCAGACCAAGGAAGACTCGACCGAGGTGCAGACAGACACGCTGTCCATCACTGTTTCTCCGCTGCCGAGCGGTCTCGTGAAGGTCAAGACCGGCACGAACACGACGGACGCGGTTTACAACGCCTGGTACGACAAGGTCTACGAACCGAGCGACACCGCGACGACCTCGTCCGGCGCAAAGGCAAGCACGGGCTACAGCACGGAGGAGGAGTAAACGATGGCGGTTACAAAGACAATAGAAATTGACGGTCAGGAGGTCACGTTCCGTGCCTCCGCCGCCATTCCAAGACTCTACCGGAACAAGTTCCACCGGGACATCTACCGGGACCTGAACGAGCTGCAGAAAGGCATCAGCGAAAACGACGAAGAGAACTCCAGTCTGGATACGTTCAGTCTGGAGCTGTTTGAGAACATCGCGTGGCTGATGGCAAAGCACGCGGATGCCACTGTTCCGGATACGCCGGAGGACTGGCTCGACGGCTTCAACACATTCTCGATCTACGAGGTGCTTCCGCAGATCATCGAGCTCTGGGGAATCAACACGGAACAGCAGGTTCAGTCTAAAAAAAACATCGCGCGACAGAGCGGGAAATGACAACCCCGCTCTTTCTTTTGCGCTGCGTGCAGATCGGGCTTCACATTTCGGAGCTTGATCTGCTGACCATCGGCACGGTCAACGACATGTACGCAGAAATGAGCAACGACGACTGGGATTACCCGGAAATCGCGACGCAGGAAATGATGGACAGATTCTGATTTTAATCATCCTTGGGCTTTCCATTATCCGCAAGAATGATGGCTTTCCCACTGTTCGTGATGGAGAACGAGAGAACCTTGTAGCCGTCCTGAGCGAGCTCATTTGCCTTTTTCTCGATTTCTTCGGCCATTTTATGTGCTTTCGGATTGTATCCGATAACAAATGTCTTATACATATGCACTACCTCCTGTCTGGAGGATAACAATTCACGCTTTTCTCTGCTACCAGCAGAGGGTATAAGTTCAGCTAATTCTATGTAAAGCCTTGAAGGGAGGTGTATCCGCATGGCGAACAGAATCAAGGGCATCACCGTCGAGATCGGCGGCGACACCACCAAACTGACCGAATCGCTGAAATCGGTCGACAAACAGATATCGAATACGCAGAAAAGCCTGCGGGACGTGAACAAGCTCCTGAAGCTCGATCCCGGCAACACGGAACTCCTCTCCCAGAAGCAGAAAGGACTCCAGACGGAAATCGCCGCCACCAAGGAGCGTCTCGAAGCACTCAAGGAAGCGGCAAAGCAGGCAGATCAGGCACTCGCGAACGGCGACATGTCGCAAAGCCAGTATGACGCGCTTCAGCGAGAAATCGTCGAAACCGAGCAGGATCTCAAAAGCCTGACCAAGGAATATGAGAACTTCGGCTCCGTCTCCGCGCAGAAAATCGCGGCAGCCGGTGAGAAGGTCAAGTCCGTCGGCGAGAGCCTTTCGAGCGCCGGAACGAAAATGACGATGGGCTTCACTGCGCCCGTCGTAGCAGGAGCAACCGCCGCCGTAACAGCCTATGGCGATGTGGACAAGCAGTTCAACCTCGTCAAGCAGACGATGGGCGACACGGCGAACTCCGCCGAGGACTTCGAGGGCTTGTGGGACCAGATCGGAACGTCCGCGAAGAACTCTGTCTACGGCATGCAGGACGCAGCCGACGCAACGCTGAACTTCGCGCGTCAGGGCTTCACCGCCAAGGAAGCCACGGACATGCTGACTCCGGCGATGAACCTCGCCGCCGGTACCGGCACAGATCTTTCCGAGACCACCTCTGGACTTGGCAACGCCATGAAGATGTTCGGCGCGGACTCCTCTGAAGCGGCAAACTACGCCGACGTTCTCGCCAAGGCACAGGCGCAGGCGAACACAACGACCTCGGAGCTGTTCGAGGCGATGTCCGTCGCAGGCCCTATCTGCAAAACCGTTGGATGGGACGTCAAAGATCTCGCGACGATTACGGACGTGTTCGGCAACGCAGGCATTTCCGGAAGTGAAGGCGCGAACGCTCTGAAAACCGGACTCGCTCGTCTCGCTTCTCCGGCCAAGGAAGGCGCGACGGCGATGGATCAGCTCGGACTTTCCACCGGGCAGACCTACGCCATTTTCAACGAGAACGGCACCTTGAAGGATATGCCGACCGTGCTGGCGAACCTCAACTCCGCGTTCTCCGGGCTGACCGATCAGGAGAAGCTCGAGGCCGCGGCCAACATCTTCGGCAAGAACCAGATGTCCAAGTGGCTGACGCTGATCCAGACCTCGCCGTCGGAAGTTTCTTCTCTCCGTGACGCGCTCGACGACTGCGGCGGCTCGGCAGAGAACATGTCGAACGCCCTGATGTCGGGGACCGGCGGCACGATCGAGCAGCTTAAATCCACCTTTGACGTGCTGACCGTCACCATCGGACAGGCGGTCGCTCCCGCCTTCCAGAGTCTGATGGAGAAGATCATCGACGTGATGAACGCCATCATGGACATGGACCCGGCGACGCAGAAAATGATCCTGACCATCACGGCAATCGTCGCTGCCATCGGTCCCGTGCTGATTGTCGTCGGCAAGATGGCGACCGGTGTCGGAGCCCTGATGACACTTGCTCCGAAAATAGTCTCGGCGATAAATGTCGTGAAAACCGGCATGACTGCGCTCAACGCCACAATGGCGGCGAACCCGATAGGACTGATTATCACGGCAATCGGACTGCTTGTCGCGGCGTTCATCTATCTGTGGAACAACTGCGAGAGCTTCCGCAATTTCTGGATCAACCTGTGGGACAACATCAAGGAAGTCGCGGTAACCGTCTGGACGGCGATCAAGGACTTCTTCGTGACCATCTGGAGCGCGATTTCCGGCGTATTCACTTCTGCGGTGAACGGCATCAGAAGCTTCCTGTCCGGCGCGTGGAACGGAATCCAATCTGTCGTCACAACTGTGATGAATGCGATAAGCACGGTGATTCAGACTGTGTGGAATGGCATCAAGACATTCTTCACCACGATTTTTACAGCGATACAGACGGTCGTTACGACCTACTTCAATATCTACAAGACGGTCATCACGACGGTTCTCACAGCAATTCAGACCGTGGTGGCCACGATATGGAACGCGATAAAGACTGTGATTTCGACGGTCTGCACCGCCATTCAGACTGTCGTCACCACCGTATGGAACGCCATTAAAACCGCGATTACGACTGTGGTGAATGGCATCAAGACCGCCGTCACAACCGCGTGGAACGGAATAAAGACCGTCACCTCGACCGTGTTCAACGGGATAAAATCCGTCGCGACCTCGGTCTGGAACGGCATCAAGTCTGCCGTGATGAGCGTCGTGAACACGATGAAGTCCGGGATCACCTCTGCTTTCAACACGATCAAGAGCACGATCAGCGGCATCCTGAACGGCATCAAGAGCACCTTCACATCGGTGTTCAACAACATCTGGAGCTTCGTCTCCGGCATTGTGAACAAGCTGAAAGGCGTGTTCAACTTCAAGTGGAGCCTGCCGAAAATCAAACTCCCGCATTTCTCGGTTTCCGGCTCTTTCAGCCTGAACCCGCCGAGCATTCCGCATTTCAGCGTCTCCTGGTACAAGAAGGCGATGGACGGCGGCATGATCCTGAAGGACGCGACCATCTTCGGACAGTCCGGCAATACGCTCCTCGGTGGCGGAGAAGCGGGCGATGAAGCAGTGGTCGGCGTGAACAGTCTCAAAAACATGATCCGGGACGCCGTCAGCGAGACCGCCGGGAACTCCGGCCCGCTCATCAACATCGAAAACATGAGCGTCCGAAGCGACGACGACATCCGGAAGATTTCCCAGCAGCTCAACACTCTGCTTGTCGGAAGCAGACGCGCGAAAGGATCGGTGATCTAATGGGATTCAAATTCAATGGCAGAACAAGTCAGAGTTTTGGCCTGGCTACCCGAATGACAAAAGAAAACCGCATGCCGGACTTCACCAACAACACGATCACCGTTCCCGGACGCGAGGGCGTGTTTGACTTCGGGGAAACTATCGGCGAGCGCAAGATCGAGATATCCTGCTTCATCCCTCCCGGCAAAAGCGACGCCGACTTTCTCACGCGCAAGGACGAGATCATCGCGTGGCTGAACCCGGACATCGGGCTGTGCGATCTGGTTCTCGACAAGGAGCCGAACCGCGTCTACCGGGCAAGGCTCGAGAGCGGGTTCTCCTTCGACAAGGTCGTGCGGAACTCCTGCACCTTTGACCTGACGTTCCTCTGCCCAGATCCCTACGCCTACGCGGAGAAGGACGAGACGTTCGAGATAACCGAGGCAGGAACATTCTCACTGAACCGGACGCTCGGCAACGCAGACTCCCTGCCGGTCTATTCGCTTGTGGCGGATCTCGCCAAGGGCAAGAACGCGGTCATCACCACCAACGGGAGCAGCCTGAAAATCGACGGCGTTCTTACCGAGGATGAAGTGCTCGTCATCGACTCCTCGCTCATGACGGCTAAGGTCACGGACGCGGACGGCAACACGCTGCGCAACGGCCTGCCGCTGCTGGAAAGCCTCGACTTCCCGTCGCTCAAGGTCGGCGCAAACACCATCACGATAGAAGCCGACAGCACAACGGAAACGACGGTTCAGACGCTCAACACACAGGACGAGTTCACCGGGCAGGTTCCCGCATCATGGGGAACGGACGGTCTGTGGCGGTTCAACGAATCCGCGCCGGACGCTGACACAAATCTCGCGGACAGTTCTGGCAAAGGCAGAAACGCATATATCAATAAATGGAGCGGCACCACCGCGTCCCTGCAGGCAGGACACCTCGGACGTTCCTTCCGTATGAACATCAACAACCCGTCGACCGAGCAGACGTACCTCAAAGTCAGCAACGACGGCACGATGTTCTCGAATATCGGAAAGACAATCGCGGTCGGCGGATGGTTCATGCCGACAACCTACTCGGTCGGGAACACCTTCTGCCCGCTGCTCAACACCCGGCAGGGAACCGGCAACCCGATATTCTACCTGTCGCTCCATTCCGGGAAGCCGCGCCTGATGCTGTACAACTCGTCCGGCACGCTGATCCTCGACCAGGATTTCACGCCGAGCTTCACGCTGACAAACGGGCTGTGGTACTTCATTGCGGCTGTTATCAAGCCGGACGACCATACGGCGCAGTATGTGCTTGGTGCGAGATCCTCCGGCGAAGTCTGGATATCGGATTCCGTCAGCTTCACTGGCGAGCTCAACCGCTCCTGCACAGCCGACCTCATCTGGGGCATGCACGCGGAATCCTACTGGTACGCGGGCAACTTCGACGACTGGTTCCTGAACTGCAATTCCAGTCTGACTGCGGACGATATCGCACTCTGGTTCCAGGAATCTCTCACCTGCAACGCGGCGGATTCAACCGCGGATGTGGACGGGCTGACGACTGAGAACGCCGTCACGCTCAAGGCGACAAGCGGGACCTATGCTTCGAGCAGCTACCTCACAACCGCCGCTGTGGAATACGGGATAACCGGAAAGTGCTATGTCTCCCTGACTGCTGATACGCCGACCGGAACGGCTGTGGCAATAGAGACTTCTACCTCAGACGATCTCTCGACGTGGAGCGACTGGGCGACTCCCGGCGCGGACAACACCGTGCAGTCGGATTCCGCAAAGTACATCAAATTCAGACTAACGCTTGCTACAACGGATTCATCGGTAACGCCGACGGTAAGAAGAATTGCGCTTTCGACGCCCGGCGAGTCGGCGTTCAAGAAACTGACCATTCAGGCTCGCAGCAGATGGAGGTGATCGCGTGGCTGCTGAAAAGAAATTACTGGCCGTTCTCGATCTGAATGGCGAACAGGAAGCTGTGCTCGAAAACGCCTACGACGTCATTATCACCGGCGAGATCAACGGCATCGACACCTTGGAATTCAACCTGCCCTTCCGGGACGAGAAACGCAAATATCTGGAGAACGAGAAGCAGGTCAAGGTCGGGGATGATTCCTATAGGATTAGGACAATCACCGACGAGAAGAACGAGCAAGGAACCGCTATCACCTCAGTTTACGCCGAGGCCGCTTTCTACGACCTTGGATTCTCGACGAAGAAAGCAGAGATCACCTTCAATGCCGACACCGCGGACGTGCCGATGGCGTACGCGCTGCAGGACACCGGATGGACAGTCGGAACCGTCAACAAGCGCACGAAACGCACCTGGACCTGTCAGGAGAAAAACGCGCTCGCGATTCTGCGCAAGGTGCAGGATCTGCACGGCGGAGACCTGATCTTCGACAACGCGAACAAGACCGTGAGCCTGCTGACCTTCAGCGGCACGGATTCCGGCGCGCTGTTCTGCTACAAGAAGAACATGAAGTCCATCAAGCGCGTCATCGATACGCAGAGCCTCATCACCCGGCTCTATGCCTACGGCAAGGACGGCATGACGTTCGCGTCCATCAACGACGGCAAGGAATATGTGGAGGACACGACCCACACCAATGAAATCCGTGTATCGACGCTCGACTGCTCCAACTTCACGAATCCGTATCAGATGCTCGAATACGCGGAGATGCGGCTTGCGGATTACGCCGCGCCGAGGATCTCGTATGTTCTCAACGCGATGGATCTGTCGGTTCTCACTGGCTATGAGCATGAGTCGTGGAAGCTCGGCGACATCGTGACGGTCAGGGACGACGAGCTGAATATCAGCGTCAAAACCAGAATCGTGCGCCGCGAATACAACCTGATGGAGCCATGGAACACGGTTCTCGAACTGTCTACAACGCTCCGTGAACTCGGCGATTCCTCCTCGCAGTGGGACGCCGCCGCAGACATGCTTTCCGGTGCGGATCTGGTGGACAGTCAGGAAATGAAGGACCTTGTGCCGTTCAACCATCTCAGGAATTCGAGAGCAGATTCCGGTCTCAACTACTGGGAGAACTCCGGCTTCGAGGTGGATGCCGAGAACGGCGTGTCCGGCACAGCCTCCTTCAAATGCGAAGGAGCACTGAACACGACAAAGAGCCTGACGCAGACCGTCACTCCAGCAAATCGCGACAGCTACACCTTCTCCTGCCAGATAGCTTCGGAAGACTTGAAGATGGGAGACAATGGGCAGGTCGGCGTCGAGGTCACGTTCGAGTACGAAGACGGGACCACGGAGACACGTTTTATCGACCTGATTTAAGGAGGTGCGCAGGTGGCATCATTTACTCATGTCGGACAGGCGGTCAGCCCTCAGAACGGGCGCGTGAAGAAAATCCGCATCCGCGTCTGCGTGACCGACTGCACCGGCACAATCTACATCACGGACATGTTCCTGCAAGGCGGCTCCATCGCGACCGGCTGGGTGGGACACGTTTCCGAGATTCAATGGACGCAGGACGGTGACTGATTATGCCGATATTCACACGATTTACAGAGACAATCGACAAAAAGGAAAAGAAACGCATCGTGAGCGTATCCGTAAAGCCAATCGTCACGGACTGCACCGGCACCATCTGGTTCACCGATCTCATGCTGCAGGAAGGCGCGATGCTCTCCGGGTATGTCATCAACACAGAGACTGTGCAGAAGAAATACGCGACCGGCGACGAGTACGCCGTATCTGGAAAACGGTTCTTCAACGGCGTCGTCCGCGGCAGTGCGACCTGCATTATCTTCAATCTCGGAAAAACATCGACCGGTCTCGACTGGAAGATCTATCCGAACCAGAACATGAAAGCAGGCAGCGTTTCTCTCGCCCTCGGCGCCGGAGCGCACAAGGCAACGTTCACGGAATCAACGAACGCCGGTGATGAACTGGATCTTCTCGCCTCAACCCGGCAGTGCCTGAAAAACGGCTCGACCACCTCGAAGGACGGATTCTTCCAGTACTCCGCTGCCGGAGACAGCAAGCACCCGGTTACGGTCGAGGAGAAGAAATCAGCAAGACTCTATGTGGAGTTTCAGGAGATGGAGGATGGAGAAATAACATAATTTCCTTCTTCACTTTTTTACAAAAGCCATTGACTGCGACGTCGTCGCAGTGTTTTACTTGCCTCATCAAGCAACGAAAGGAGGTGAGCAAATGGCTGATTACAGAGAAACCGAAGTCGCCAAGCAGCTTCATATAGAGAGAAAAGTTCTTTTTAAGATTAAACAAGCTGGACTGATTTCCCCTTCTCGCACGGAGCAGCATGGAACCATGGAATATTGCTTCTATGACGATGAAGCAATTACCACTCTATGGTTAATTGTAAGGTACAGAGAATTTGGTTACTCATACGATGACATTAGCAAGCTGCTGAATGGTCCTGCAGGAAGTCGCAATCAAATGCTCCATGATCTTCTCATTCGTTTAGATCACTTGACCAAGCTGGCGAGAATCATTTATGAAACCGGATTGCTCCCACCAGATTTCATGAAAATGAAGGACATCATGGACGCAGCATATTTTAAGCAGTTTGATGATCCGAAAACTATTAAACGCGGCGAGCAGATGATCAATAAGATCCTGAATGATCCCGACTATAACAATTCTTGTTCTGACATCAAAAAGTTATATGCCGAAGGATATTCTAAGAGCTCGCCAGAGATTCAACAGGCAGTTGCAGAAGCCGAGCAGGTTATTGAAAAATACGCCTCGAAAGAATCTGCTCGAAATGTGCTTCGATTACTTGGCGACCTATTTAATGGAGATGGGAATATTCAGGAAACTACGGAACTTGGATCTGACTGGATCAAAGAGATAGGCGCTGCGTATCAATATTATTGCAAAGAGAAGGAGAACTTATGACAAACACAGAATTAACAAAAACCCAGAAAAACGGAATTGACTATAATGCTGAAATGAAGAGAATCGGCTCTACTTTTATTAAGGATTGTGCGGAAGATGCAAAACCCAAGGTCGAAAAGCTTGGAGCAGATCTCTTCTCGTTAGCTTATAAGCGGTTTGTAGATTGGCTGAATTACGTTTTGGCTGCTTGACAAAAGAAGCGTCTCTTCGGAGGCGCTTTTTTCATGCCCTCACGGAGGTGACTGCCTATGGCATTGGATATACTGAAGGGCCGCAAGTGCATGGTCTGGACGTTCATGGGAAACGCCCGCATGTACACCGCGCTGAAGAATTACGGAGACCGCCTGTCACAGGTAGGTCTCTTTTCTTTTAAGGTGGACGCGACCGGAACGATTACCGAAACCGGCGTGGCCATCAGCGACATGCTGACCTACATCAATAAATACCTGCATATTACTTGGCTTCTGACCGTCCGCAACGACGGCGTGTCGAGCGTGTTCACAGCTCTTCGGGAGAATACGGACGGCGCACAGGACAAGTTTCTCACCGAGCTCGTGCGGATCATGGAGAAGTATCCGTGGTGCGCGGGCGTCGACATCGACCTCGAGCGCGGCGGCGATTATTCCACGCACGCCAAGTCGACGGCGATGTTCCGCAATATCTGGAACGCGGTCAAGAATTACGACAATACGAAGAAGATCAACATCTGCCTGCCCGGCATGAACGCTGTCAACGGCTCGGTCGGCGGCGAGAACTGGTGCGTGTACGCGGACCTGAATCAGTACTGCGACACGGCGGCCATCATGAGCTATGGGATGGCGTGGGCTGGAAGTGCTCCGGGGCCGGTTTCCCCAAAGGACTGGCTCGACGGGATCTACGACTACGCCGTCAAGGCGATGACGCCGGAAAAGGTGTTCATGGGACTTCCCGCGTACGGCTGGAACTGGCAGATCTACGATACGCCGGAGAACCTCGGCAAAACCTATCGCGGAACATCGAACACCTACTACGCGGCAAAGAACTGGATGACGGGCAAGTACAACTTCACGGACGACAAGCCGCCGCAGCCATTCATCCCGATTCTGGCCTACTGGGACGATTACAACAAGGTTCCATATGCCTTTCCGCAGGTCTACGACTTCGCCGAAGGTCAGGACGCATCGAGCTACGAATACCCGCTGATGACCGGAACCTACAATCGCAGGCGTTATCTTACCGCGTACAGCAAGACGCAAAAGACCTCGTTCGGAACCATCTACGTGGATCATGACGGCATGCCGGACAGCTACACGGGCATCGTCTCCTCGGAGAACGGTATCGCAGTCATGGGCGACGCAGGAGAAGCGACATATTCCTTTACGGTAAGTTCTGCCGGAACCTACGATATTGCCGTCCGGCTCTGCTATCCCTTCTGGGACAAGAACGGGATCTACGTCAGCATTGACGGCAGTCAGAAGCATTTCAACGAGTCGCGGCTCTGGTGGCCGTACTGGCGCAGCACCTTCTGGACGTGCCTCGCGGACGGCATCAGCCTGTCAGCCGGAACGCACACCATCACGGTTTCGGTCGATGTAAAGGGCGTGCAGTTCTACGGATTCCGCGTCTGCTCGGCGTTCAGCGAGGAGCCGTCAGCCGGTTCAGCTTCGTTTACCCTGTCTCCGCGCCACCTCATCGATGTAGACGGGAACGAGTGCCAGCCGGACAAGGGCTTCAAACTCACCTGCGAAATGCTCCGCCGCAAGCCGGACTCCGCGCTCATCTGGTACGAGGATTTCGAGGACTACGGCATGCTCGAAACGAACTACTGGCAGACGCTGTCCGGCTCATGGAAAATCTGGCGGTCGGACGAATACTCCGAGTCCAGAGTTTATTCGCAGCTCGACGGCAGCGGCAAGTTCGCGTGGAACTATGACGGATTCAAGGACGTCCACCTTCGGGCGCGTCTTGCTTTTCCCGCGGGAAGCACCGGCAAGGCGGGCATCTTCTGCGGCAGTTTGTTCTGCTGTCTCAACTACAGCAGTCAGACCGTGGAGCTGTGGAACGGCAGCACCAAGCTCGGAAGCTATTCGCAGTTGATTCAGCAGACGGCGACCGCAAGTCTCCGCACTGATCCGACCACCTACACCATCGAGATGCGGATTCGCGGCAGCACCGTCAGAGTTTACTCCGGCGCGTCCAACACGCTCCGGTTCACGGCGACGGTCAGCGGATTCTCCGGAGGAACCGCCGGTTACCAGTCTGACCAGAGGACAATCTGCGAGCTGCTCCGTATGGGCGACGCATGGACATACGAGCCATACGAACGGTTCGACGTCACCTTCCCGGACGGCACCATTACGCAGTACGGAAGAATCAGCCGCTCGAACTGCACCTGGGACGACGAATTCCAGGTGTTCACGCTGACCTCGGATGTCGAGGAATCCGCGACAAGAAGCGAATCCATATCGATGGACTACGAGTTCTACCACTCGCAACAGCTCGACCTCGAATGCGGCAAGGACTACACGATGACGATCACGCCGAAGGACATCGACATCTGGATATCGCGCCTGTTCCTTGGAGACGCGGACGGTTTCTCCATCCTCTACTATCAGGATGTGGACTCGCTCGTTTACTGGGCAAATCAGGCCGCCTACCACTGGGGACTCCGCGGCATCGCGATCTGGTCGCTCGGACAGGAAGATCTCCGACTATGGGAGGCATTACCAAAGCAAACGGACACCTCATAACTTCATAAATCACGCAGTTTTTCAAGGCTGTCAGCACACCGCTGGCGGCCTTTACTTTTGCTCAAAATCAAAGGAGGGAAACATTGATGAAGGAATTCTGGAACACCATACAGCTCATCTTCGCGGCAATCGGAGGATGGCTCGGATACTTTCTCGGAGGATGCGACGGACTGCTCATTGCGCTGATCATCTTCGTGGTCTGCGACTACATCACGGGCGTGCTCTGCGCCATCGCGGACAAGAAGCTCTCGTCGGCAGTCGGATTCAAGGGAATCTGCCGCAAAGTTTTGATCTTCATTCTGGTCGGCATCGCCAACATCCTCGACATCCACGTGCTCGGTCACGAGGGCGTGCTGAGAACCGCGATCATATTCTTCTACATCAGTAATGAAGGTTTATCGCTCACTGAGAACGCCGCGCACCTCGGGCTTCCGATTCCCGGAAAACTCAAAGATGTGCTCGAACAGCTTCACGACAGAAACGACAAGGAGGAACAGTAATGGCATTCAAAGGCATCGACGTATCGGTCTGGCAGGGAAACATCGACTTCAATAAGGTCAAGTCAGCCGGTATTGATTTTGTAATCATCCGCGCAGGATACGGCAACGGGAACAAAGACAAGTGGTTCGAGGAGAACTACCGGAAGGCAAAAGCCGCGGAGCTTCACATTGGAGCGTACTGGTATTCATATGCCACATCCTCCGTGGGAGCGACTCAGGAAGCGCAGTCCTGCGCCAAGGTTCTGTCCGGCAAGCCGCTGGATTATCCGGTCTACTTCGACATCGAGGAGAAGTCTCAGCTCTCGGGCGGGAAGGATTTCTGCTCATCGCTCATCAACGCATTCTGCACGGAGCTGGAGAAGCTCGGCTACTACGCCGGATTCTACACCTCGCTTTCAAGCCTGAACTCCGTGGTGTCGGACGCCGTCAAGAAGCGCTTCACCGTCTGGGTGGCGCAGTGGTCGAGCAAGTGCAGCTATTCCGGCTCCTACGGAATCTGGCAGTACTCGTCCAAAGGCAAGGTCAGCGGCATCAGCGGAAACGTCGATATGGACTACTCGTACATTGACTTCCCGTCAGCGATCAGGAACGGCGGATTCAACGGGTACGGCAAGAGCGCCGCAGCCAGCACAGCGACCGCAAAGAAGTCTGTGGACGAGATTGCGGCAGAGGTCATCGCCGGTAAATGGGGCAATGGCTCCGACCGCAAGTCCCGCCTGACCGCAGCCGGATATGACTACGCCGTCGTGCAGGCCAAGGTCAACGAGAAGCTCGGAACCTCCAAGAAATCAACCGCAACATATTACACGGTTCAGCGCGGCGACACGCTCTCCGGCATCGCGAAGAAGTACGGCACGACCGTCTCCGCGATCCAGAAGCTGAACAGCTCGCTTATCAAGAACGTGAACCTCATCCAGGTCGGATGGCGGATTCGCGTGAAATAAACACATCACCTTCTCAGGCCCACTGGCTTTCCTTTATTTGGATCGCCGGTGGGCCTTTTTTCGTTTCCGCTTCGTCAAAACGGTCCGCTCGCCTCCAGTGGAAAGTGACTGGAGGTTTTCTCATGAATACAGAGCAAAAAGAACAGATCAGAAAACTGCGCAGCTCCGGCCACGGGTACGCTGCGATTGCTAATGCACTGGGACTTACGAAGAATCAGGTATCCGCCTTCTGCCGCAGGAACAACCTTACCGGACAGATCGCCGACTCAGGTGACGAGAATACGCCGGACGGCTCCTACTGCCGTTTCTGCGGGAAACCGATCCGGCAAAAGCCCGGACGGAAGGAAGCCAGGTTCTGCTGTGACGCCTGCCGCCTCAGCTGGTGGAACGCACATCCCGAGCAGGTCAACCGGAAGGCCGTCTACTTCTTCACCTGCGCCGGATGCGGCAGAAGGTTCACGGCCTACGGGAACCGGCACCGGAAATACTGCTCGCACGCCTGCTATATCGCAGACAGGTTCAAAAGCGGTGACGGCCATGAGTGACGAGCAGTTCGAACGCGAAAAGCTCTATCAGGCCAGCATGGAGATGTTCAAAAAGATGCTGGATCAGGGCCTCATCACCGAGGACGAATACGCGGTCATAGACACCAAAATGAAGGAGAAATACACGCCGATAATCGGCACATTATTATCCCCGTAACGCTTGCTATGTGTCTGAAACAGAGTGATAGATAGACAAGACGAAAGGAGTGATACAATGCCGAAAATCACGAAAATCGAGCCGAAAATCAAGGCTCTGCCACAGCGGAAGAAGGTGGCGGCATACGCGAGAGTCTCGATGGAGACCGAGCGCTTGCACCACTCCCTTTCCGCGCAGGTCAGCTACTATTCGGAGCTGATCCAGAAGAATCCGGAATGGCAGTACGCTGGCGTCTACGCCGACGAAGGCATCACCGGAACAAGCACCATGAAGCGACCAGAGTTCCAGCGCATGCTCGCCGACTGCGAGGCCGGGAAGATCGACATCATCCTCACCAAGAGCATCAGCCGATTCGCCCGAAACACGGTCGACCTGCTGGAAACCGTCCGGCAATTGAAGGAGCTGGGCATCGAGGTGCGGTTCGAGAAGGAGCACATCAATTCGCTGTCCGGCGACGGCGAGGTCATGCTCACTCTGCTTGCCTCGTTCGCGCAGTCCGAAACCGAGAGCATCTCCAACAATGTGAAATGGGGAATCCGGAAGCGCATGCAGGCGGGCATCCCCTACGCGAACGGACACATGAACGTCTACGGTTACCGCTGGGAAGGCGATGAGATGGTCATCGTCCCGGAGGAGGCCGCCATCGTGCGACGCATCTACCAGAACTTCCTCGACGGGAAATCCCGTCAGGAGACCGAGAAGGAATTCGCCGCCGAGGGAATCAAGACACGGGCCGGAGCTCCGTGGGTGGATTCCAACCTGAAGGTGATCCTCACGAACGTCACCTACACGGGCAACATGCTCTACCAGAAGGAATACGTCACCGACCCGATTACGAAGAAGGTCAGGAAGAACCACGGCGAGCTGCCGCAATACTACGTGGAGAACACGCATCCGGCCATCATCAGCAAGGAGACGTTCGACTACGTGCAGGCCGAGATGGCGCGGCGCAGGGAACTCGGCTGCTTCGGCAACAAGGCGCTCAACCTGAACTGCTTCTCCACGAAAATCAAATGCGGACTCTGCGGACGCAGCTTCGTCCGCTCCACCCGAAGGAACCGCGCGAAGATGAGCAGACTCGGCGAGAAATATACCTTCTGGACCTGCACCTCACACAAGAAGACAAACTGCTCCTCCTGCTCAAGCGGAATCATCCGCGAGGATGTGCTGAAAGAGGAATGCGCCAAGGTGCTCAGCATCCCGGAATTCGACGAGGACATCTTCTCCGAAAGAGTCAAGCAGATCACCGTTCCAGAAACCGGAACCATGATCTTCGAATTTACCGACGGAACCACGCTGGAGCACCACTGGTACAGGAACGCCAAGAAGGAAGCATGGACCGAGGAGAACCGGCAACGCGCATCACAGTACCGCAGACGGCATCCGGCCACACGGGACGACATCACCTGCTTCACCACGAAGATCCGCTGCGAGGAATGCGGCTGCAACTACCGGAAGCAGACATGCGTCATGGCCGACGGGCACAGGAACGCCTACTGGAAATGCGCCGATAAGAAGAACCATCCGGGAAAGAGCCTGCGCGAGGACCATTTGAAGGAAATCATCACCGAGGTCCTCGGCATCGACGAATTCGACGAGAACATCTTCCTCGAACGAATCGACCACATCAGCGTCCGGGACTTGACGCACCTGACCTTCCATTTCAAGGACGGCAGCACCGCCGAGCGGGACTACGAGTTCAGCAAGGAAGGCGTGCCGTGGACAGATGAGCGCCGGGAAAAACAGACCGAGGCAATCCGGGACAGCTTCACACCGGAGCGCAGGCAGAAAATCAGCGAAAACATGAAGAGAATAAGGAGTGAGAAACATTGGAGCAGCAAAAGAAAGTAACCACAATCCCGGCATCCCGGACGCGATTTTCCTCCACTCCCATCACTGAGAAGAAGAAACGCCGCGTCGCCGGATACGCCCGCGTCTCAACCGACCATGACGACCAGTTCACCAGCTACGAAGCGCAGATCGACTACTATACGAACTACATCAAAGGCCGCGACGACTGGGAATTCGTCAACGTCTACACGGACGAGGGAATCAGCGGAACCGGCATCAAGAAAAGAATCGGCTTCCAGACCATGATCGAAGACGCGCTCGCCGGAAAGATCGACCTGATTGTCACCAAGAGCGTTAGCCGATTCGCCCGGAACACCGTCGACAGCCTCACCACCATCCGGAAACTCAAGGAAAACGGCGTCGAATGCTACTTCGAGAAGGAGAACATCTGGACCTTCGACGGCAAGGGAGAACTTCTCATCACCATCATGAGCAGCCTTGCTCAGGAGGAATCCCGGAGCATTTCCGAGAACTGCACCTGGGGACAGCGGAAGCGATTCGCTGACGGCAAGGTGACGGTTCCGTTCCACCGGTTCCTCGGATACGATCGCGGACCGCATGGCGAGCTCGTCGTAAACCCCGAGGAGGCCGAAACCGTCAAACGCATCTACCGGCTTTTCCTGCAGGGCCTGACCTACAACGGCATCGCCAGACAGCTTACCAATGACGGCATCAAGACGCCCGGCGGCATGGACCACTGGAGCATCAGCACCGTCAAGTCCATCCTCGGAAACGAGAAGTACAAGGGCGATGCCCTGCTGCAGAAATCCTATACGGTCGACTACCTGACCAAGAAAACGAAAATGAACGAGGGCGAGATTCCGCAGTACTACGTGGAAGGTGACCATGAGGCGATCATCGCGCCGGAGACGTTCGACCTTGTTCAGCGCGAGATGAAGAAGCGCGGCAACGGCGTCATGTACCACAGCGGCGTCCACGTCTTCTCCAGCAAGATCCGCTGCGGCCAGTGCGGCTCCTTCTACGGCTCAAAGGTCTGGCACAGCAACAGCAAATACCGAAAGACCATCTGGCGGTGCAACCACAAGTACGACGGCGGCAAGAAATGCACGACGCCAGCCATCGACGACAGCGAAGTGAAGACCGCGTTCCTGTCAGCGGTAAACAAGCTCCTCGAAACGAAATCCGAGGTCATCGCAAACGGCAAAGCGATGCTTCCGCTCCTCTTCAAAACCGACGAGCTGGAAGCCGAGCGCGACAGGCTCATGGACGAGGCGCAGGTCGTAGCCGATGCAGTCCAGAAGAACATCGAGGAGAACGCCCGGACGGCCCTTGACCAGAGCGCCTACCAGAAGCGTTACGACGACCTTGCCGACCGGTACGACAAGCTCAAGGCACGGATTGACGAGCTCAGCGAGAAAATCGAAGAGACCCAATCCCGGAAAGCCGGGTATGAGGATTTCCTTAAAGCCTTTGAAAACACGTCCGACAGCCTGACGGAATTCTCCCTCGACGCCTTCAACGGACTGGTCGACCACCTGACCGTCTACGCCAAGGACGACATCCGCTTCACTTTCCGCAACGGACAGGAAATCCGCGCATAAGAAAACAGCCTGACAACCAGTGAACGATGCTGGCGGTCGGGCTGTTTTGCTGTCTGTAAAATGAACTTCTATTTCTCATTTAGAATACAACAATTCCTCATCGTCAAAATCCAGAGGCTCCGAATTCATATCCAATAATATGCGTATCTCTTTCCCTGTGACTTTTTTATAAGCGTTATACGTCACAAGTACAGTTCTCGAATTGCATTCCAGCACTGTATATTTCTTGCTGTATCTGTCAGTTATGCTTGACCTATCTGAAAAAACCGGGATGATCCATCTGTTCTCATCAAATTCAAATGCAACCGGAAGCATCTTGGTATCGATGTGTATCACATCGTCGGGTTCGAAATCCTTGAATTGTTGCTCCTCACTCTTTGTTAAATTCCACTCTGCGAGCATGAACATCTTGGAATTCTGCAATGCCGCGCAAAAATCCCGGTAGGTCTCATCATTTGGACTCGTTAAGTAATTGTGTTTAGCCTCTTTCAGTGTCATTTACATTCCTATAACCTTTACCAATTCGGGTCAATTCTGCTGCCTGGAAAAACCGACACCCCTTCAGCTCAAGCGACACCCCTCAGAGGGCAATCGCTGAATTGTATCAAATTTTGCGTCTTGTTTTCTAAAATCTTTTGAGGTGTGTATGGACCATCCCAAGGAAGGACCTCATCCATAA
>ENA-UOOI01001150-UOOI01001150.1-fermentation-metagenome-genome-assembly--contig:-NODE-1150-length-29169-cov-22.019887_pt1 | contig 29169 bp, 33 predicted proteins | sample MGYA00245779_ERZ724027 | MGnify/ENA primary metagenome ERZ724027 (study PRJEB28704, sample SAMN03018318) | fermentation metagenome | biome: anthropogenic terrestrial biome; feature: soil...
CAAGTTTTTACCTGTTATCTTCTCTGTTTAATTTTCAAAGATCATGTCTGTCATCCGACAGCTTTTATATCTTATCATGTTTATTCGATATTGTCAACAATTTTTTTACTTATTTTTTTAAGTTTAATCATGACAATCTTCGTAAAAAACATTTTGCCTTAAAATAGAATTTAAATTCTACTTTAAGATGCTGCGCTTTCAGAAGCGACATTTGTTATTCTAACACAAAACATTAATTGATCTTCTGTAATATAAGCTGTCACCTTAAATTAATTCAAGCAGCCTAGCTTATTCTCTGATTTCCTTCAAATTATTTATATAGACACACCAGAATAAGTTTTCATTGTTCATAAGCACTTTTATATACTAATCATTGCCATTTATAAGGTAATAGGCCTTATGATCTTTCCACTCACCATTAATATACAAATATTTTTCATTTATTCCTAAAAATTTAAATCCGCAGCCTTCAAGAACTTTCTGTGATCTTATATTATCAACCAAAGTAGAAGCTTCTAATCTATGTAAGCCCATTTCATTAAATGCAAAATCTATAAAAAGCCTTAAGGCTTCCTTCATATAGCCTTTCCCTTGTTCCTCCTCTGAAATTGAATATCCAACAAATGCACTTCTGAAAACCCCTAATACAACATTGGACATTTGTATTTTACCAATAAGATTTCCATTTAAGTATATTCCAAAATTCACAGCAGTACCGGATAAAAATTGTCTGTATCCTTCCATTAAAATATGTTTTTGAACCTGTAAAGTATAAAAACTGTTATCCCTGCTTGGCTCAAAGGGCATCAGATGCTTTTTATTTTTATTATAGTAATTCAGCATTTCTTCTGCATTATCTGGTCTTAACAATCTAAGCTCTATCCTTTCACCCTTTAAGGTAAAATTTCTGTCTATTGAGCCTTCCTTAAATTTTTCATTGTCTATGGCAAACAGATATTCATCTTTAAAAACATTATCCATAAGGGAGCTGTTTGTAATTATTCCTTCTAAAGTAAATCCCATATCTGTAAATGCACTTACACTTTTATCTTCATCAACAATAATGTTTATTTTATTAATTTTCCTGTCATTAAAAATAGTACTTAGCAGCTTTAATAATGAGTTTCTTAGATATCCATAACTTTCTTTTCCCTGTTTATAAAACTTAATTCTTATAAGGCTGTATTCATTTTGCAGCGAATACTCTATTATATATACCCGCCCAATGGTTATCCCCATAACATCTTTAATAATATATTCATCATTGCTTCCCTTTACTGGTGTCATGGTAGTTTCATACCGTCCTTTTTCCATTCAATTCCCTTCTATCCTTTAATATTGCACTATGCAATTTAATGATTAACTCAAAATTTATTATATCATATTATGAATTTTCTAAGATACATCTTAATTTATAATAAATAATATATGGCAAAAAGAGATAAGGTTATTATTATCAGCATTCAAAGCCCCAATGCTGTTAATAATGTAATCCTTATCTCTTTTCATTATGAAAATACATACAATTAGGTTTAAGGTAATATTTTTGAATACCTAGCTTAATTTGTGGATAAACAATCCACTCCTCAATTTTGGCTCAAACCAGGTAGATTTAGGGGGCATTACTTTTCCCGCATCCGCAATATCCATTAAATCCTTGATTGTAGTAGGATACATGGAGAAAGCAGCCCTCATTCCACTTTTCACTCTTCGCTCAAGCTCTTCTAAACCTCTTATGCCGCCTATAAAGTCAATTCTTTTGTCTGTCCTTGGATCATTAATACCTAGTATAGGCATTAACAAATTTTCCTGAAGTATTGAAACATCTAATCTATGAACAGGGTCTAAAGAATCATAAGTACCGTCCTTTGCAGTAAGAACATACCATTTCCCATCTAAATACATGCCGTAAGTATGCTTACTTGATGGCTTATATGGTTTGCTTCCTTCAAATAAGCTTATTTTAAACTTTTCCGAAACCTTAAGCATAAATTCCTCAGAAGTAAGTCCATTTAAATCCTTAACAACCCTGTTATAGTCCATAATACTTAAATCCCCTTCAGGGAATATAACTGATAAAAAGAAATTAAATTCTTCGCTGCCTTTATAAGCTGGATTCTCTTTTCTTCTTTTTAATCCAACCTTTACAGCTGAAGCTGCCCTATGATGACCATCTGCAATATATAAAGCATTAATCTGCCTGAAACCTTCAACTAATTCATCAATTATTTTATTGTCATTAATAACCCAGACTATATGCTGTACTCCGTCCTCTGCTTTGAAATTGTACTCTGGATCTTTTTTTGTCCACTCATTAATAATGTTATCTATGTTACTGCTGTTTCTATATGTTAAAAATATTGGACCAGTATTAGAATTACAATAATCTACGTGTCTTATTCTATCCTGTTCTTTTTCCTCCCTTGTATGTTCATGCTTTTTAATAACATTATTAATATAGTCATCTATGGATGTACATCCTACAATTCCCGTCTGGCATCTTCCATTCATAATCAGTCTATATATATACAAATAAGGTTTTTTATCCTCTATTAAAATGCCGTCCTTAACCATATTGTTTAGATTTTCTCTTGCTTTTTCATATACAAGATTATCATATATATCTATATTTCTGTCTAAATCTATTTCCGCTTTATCTACATGTAAAAATGAATAAGGATTATCTTTTACCATTTCTCTAGCTTCATCACTGTTCATAACATCGTATGGAAGAGCAGCCACATTTTTAGCTAACTGCTTAGTTGGACGTACAGCCTTAAAAGCCTTTAATATTGCCATTGGTATTCCTCCTAATTCTATACACTGTATAAAATAAACTTATTTTTTTATAAAATATTCTTCTAATATGTTAACTACTTCTAATCCAATCCTCTTCTGAGCTTCTGAAGTGGAAGCACCAATATGCGGTGTTACGCTGACTCTAGGATGATTTATTAATTCCTTATTCTTAGTTGGTTCTTCTTCAAATACATCTATGCCGGCACCGGCTACTTTTTCGTTATTTAATGCTTCAAGTAAAGCCTCTTCACTGACAACTTTGCCTCTTGAGCAATTAATTAAATATACGCCATCTTTCATCATTTCAAACTGTTCTTTTCCAATAAGTGTACCTTTAGTCTTATCATATGGCACATGAAGTGATATTATGTCAGAGCATTTTAACAATTCATCAAAAGTGCAATATTTATATTGGTCAAAACCTTCAACCTTACCCTTTCTATTTGTATATAAAACCTGCATTCCAAGTGCTTTAGCTCTAACTGCCACTTCTTTTGCTATTCTTCCAAAGCCTATGAGTCCAAGTGTCTTACCATACAGCTCTGTACCTTTATATTTCTTTTTCTCCCAGAGTCCCTGCCTCATAGTTACATTTGAAATATTTACAAACCTTGTTACTGCAAACATGTGAGCTAGTGTAAGCTCTGCTACAGAAATACTGCTTGCATTAGGTGTGTTTCTAACTTCAATTGACTTTTCCCTTGCTGCTGCAACATCTATATTGTCTACTCCTACACCACCGCGGATAATAAGTTTTAACCTTTTTCCTTCAGCTGCTTTTTCAATAGATGGAACCCTTACCTTAGTAGCTGATCTTACAACCAAAGCATCAAATTCTTTTAGTTTTTCACCCAGCTCCTCGCCTTCGTAGTGTTCATCTACCACTTCAAAATTCAGGCTTTTTAGTTTTTCAATTGCTGATTTATCAAGTCCATCTGAAAGAAGTACCCTGATCATAGTAAACCCTCCTATTTATATCCTAAAATATCGTCCATGTTATTTAGCAATTCCTTTATTTCGTCTAAGGTGCAGTCTGCCATATGAGCTATTCTGAAAGTCTTTTCTTTAAGTTTTCCATATCCATTAGAAATCTGGAATCCTCTGCTGCCCAATTCTTTATTTAAATCTGCTACACTGATATTGTTTACATTTTTAATAGTTGTTAATGTATTAGAGAGGAATCTCTCATCTGCAAAAATCTCAAAATGCTCTCTTGCCCATTCTCTTACATAATTAGCCATTTCAATGTGTCTGTTATATCTATTCTCTAATCCTTCCTCCAGTATCTTATCCAATTGATAGTCTAAAGCAAACATATGTGATAATGAAGGAGTTGATGGATACTGATAATCTTTTTTCTGAATATAATTATATAATGCAAGAAGATCTAAATACATTCCTCGATATGGAACCTTTTTGGCTCTTTCTACAGCCTTTTGTGACATTGAGCATATAGCCATTCCTGGGGGAAGACCTATTGCCTTTTGTGTTGAAGTAATGCATATATCTACTCCAAGCTTATCTACTTCAATTTTAGTTCCTGCCATTGAACTAACAGTATCTAGGCACCATACTACTTCTGGATATTTCTTGATAACTTCTGATATTTCTTCAACTGGATTCATTACTCCTGTTGATGTTTCATTATGAGTAATAGTTATTAAATCATATTTTCCAGTTGCTAAAGCATCATCTACCATCTTAGGAGTAGTTTCTTTACCCCACTCAGATTCAAATAAATCAGCAGGTACATTATTATGGGTTGCCATTTCGTACCATCTGTTTCCAAATGCCCCTACTGAGAAAATAGCTGCTCTTTTAGCAGTGCATGAACGAACTGCTCCTTCCATTAATCCGCTGCCGGAACTAGTAGATAACAAAATCTCTTCCTTAGTGTAGAAAACTTTCCTAAGTTTATCACTTATTCTCCTTTGAAGTGCAGAAGCTTCTTTACTTCTATGTCCTATCATTGGAGTTGCCATTTTTTCAAGTACATCCTGTTTAACTTCTACTGGACCTGGAATAAATAGTTTCTTATGCATCTTTTACCTCCTAAAATCGGCTATTGCCATTTTTTATTCATTCTTTTATTTTACAGAAACTTACTGAGCAATCTTATTTTATCACTTTAATATTCAATTCTCAATATTCACAAATGTTTGTATTTTTCTATTTATATGAATTTACACATAACGTTATACTAATTATGGTTTTTTCATAAAAAAAATAGCATAAAAATAAAAAAAGATAACATAAATGCTATCTTTTTTCACACATTAAAATATTAGCCTTGATCTAAACTTGTTAATACAGTATCGAACAAATCAATGTTGCATCTGCCTTCTGTAAAATGATTACAGTTAGAACAACTTCTAGGAATAGGCTCTCCAACACTTGATTGAAAATACTCTGAAGCAGGATCATATCCTCTGCAATTTTCCCCTACAGACATCAACTGCTCTACACTAGCCATAAAATCACTCCTTTATGATTTTTATTTTATTATTATTACCATTACAGTATTAATAATTCTAAAAATCATAAAAACAGGTTTTATCAGCTTTCCAAAACGTCTAAAATAGACTCTGTTTCAGTACAGTATCTTGTTATCATACATTTTTCTATATTTCTTGGACAGTTTTTACACATACAGTCGTTTACCTGTCCATCACACTTTTTTTTAATAAATTCAGGACAGTGTTTACAATTTTTAGTTATAGTCATTTAATCACCACTAATCTGTATTTTTCAGTTACCATAAGAATCTAAAATTCTTTTCTTTCAGATTCATATTTTTCCCTATAGGAATTCATTATTTCATTTAATATGTCAGAAGCAGGTGGTGGAGTAAATGTAATGGCATTGGCTCCGGCTTCAATAGTATTTCTTATTGTAGTATCATTAGGCCCGCCTGTTGCTATAATTGGAAATGTGGGGAACTCACTTCTTATCTTACTTACTATATATGCTGTTCTTTTAGCTCCTGAAACATTTATAACTGTGGCTCCAGCATCTATTCTTCCCTTAATATCTTCATATTCTGATACTACTGTAACTATTATTGGAATGTCTATAGTTTCTCTCATCTGCTTTATTGTGTCATTTGGTGTTGGATTGTTTACCACGACTCCCATAGCTCCTTTAAATTCCGCATCCAGTGCTAAATTTATAACTCTTTTACCCGTGGTGATGCCGCCTCCAACTCCACAAAAAACTGGTACATCCGCAGCCATAACAAGGGATTCAGTTATAAGTGGCTGAGGGGTAAAAGGATATACAGCAATAACTGCATCTGCATTAGTATTTTTTATAACCGCCACATCTGTACTAAACACAAATGATTTTATTCTTTTTCCAAATACTCTTATTCCACTGGCCTCTCTTATTATAGTAGGCAGCTCGATCATATGATTTCTAAGTGTTCCTTTAATTTCAGGTACAAATTTTGCCATACTTCCCCCTCCTTATATTTTATGTATTAATAATATCACTGAAGTATTAAAAAATCATCCAGCTTTTGTTAAATAATTGTGAATAAATTAAAATTATAAGTCACATTTATCATTATCACACCTATATGCCTTATCACCTGAATAGCCTATTTCCTTAAGCACTTTCCTCACCACTGTTTTGCCTATCTCATCCTCTGACATTTCGCAAAGAGCATCCTCAATATGGCTCCATTCTACCCATTCAACCTCATCGGATTTTTTTATTTCGCCTCCTGCATAAGCAGCCATAAATGTAAGCATTATTATTTCTTTTGATGCCAGATATTCACTTCCTAAATATTTAATGTCCTTAATTTCTAAGTCTGTCTCTTCTTTTACTTCTCTGTGAACAGTATCCTCTACAGTTTCTCCTGTAGTTACATATCCTGACAAAAGTACCTTGGAATTTTTGAATATATAACTTTGTTTAAGCAGTAATATCTTATCATCTTTTACTATTGCTACAATAATACATGGCTTAGGAGTATCAAAATACATTGTGTCATCATATTCGCAATAGGGTACACCGCCTTCATCCCAGCTATACTTTTCAACTAACTTTCTTCCACATTTAGGGCAATATTTAAATATCATAAAAATGTACACCCCCTTAAAGTATATAATATAATTATATGTTAATTTTAAGTAGTAAATCAAATAATACTTATAATTTAACCTTTATTTCATTTGACAAGGTAATGAAGTTTTCCCCAACCCTGCAGTTATAAGCCATTACATCAACCCCATTAGACTTTGCCATTCTCAGTGCTTTTCCAAAGTCCTTGTCCATATCGTCATTAGGAGTAAAATATTTTACATTCTCTAACTGGATTAAAAATAAAATACCTGCGCCTTTACCGCTTTTTTTGGCTTCTATTAACTCTAGTAAATGCTTTTTTCCCCTTTCAGTTGGTGCATCAGGAAATTTAGTAATTCCATCATCCTCCAAAGTAACACCCTTTACCTCAAGATAATATTCATTATCTGAATTAGATAATTTAAAGTCAAATCTGCTGTTTCCAAATGTTTTTTCTCTTTGTATAATATTGAAATTTTTTAAACTATCTATCTTTTTATTAATTAATGCTTCCTCTACTACTTTATTTGGAATTTGAGAGTCAATGTTTATAATCATATTTTTCTTATAAACGGCAATTAAGTCATACTTAGTCTTCCTATTAGGATTATCTTCCTCTCTTAATACTACCCTGGCACCGGGAATTAGAATTTCTCTGCATCTTCCTGTGTTAGGTACATGAACAAATTCTACCTTATCATTAATATCTACATATGCCTGAAATCTATTAGGTCTTCTTATAAACTTTGCATTTAAAATATTCTTATTTATTATCATATCAACAACCTCACGTAATAGTTATGCACTTATCCACAATAATTATCCACATTCCGCTAAAATTCATTAATTATGTATCAAATATAACAATATAATATAACATTTATTTGATTTATAAAAACAATTTAAAGATAATTAAAAAAATCACTCCGGGTATTCCAAAAAATCCTGCAATTAAGGCTGTCCAAACATTGATGCCAATACTAAAACTAAAATATGCTCCAATGAAATTAACAACAAACAGTAAAACTACACCTAAAACACCATTTAATATAAGCTTTATAATAAACTTTATGGATAATGCAAATAATTTTCCAAATAAAAAAAGTGCTATAATGGCAAGTAAAAAATATCCAATATACTGTGACATAAGCCATTTGCCTCCTTATATAATATTTTATACTTTATTTATATTCTCATCATAATAAAAAATGCACAATGATAAATCATTGTGCCTAAATTATAATTATTTTTCAATAATAATTCAACTATGTATTTAACATAAAATTATCTTCAAGTTTAACTTTCTTTTCCCTTGCCTTTAAAATAAGATAGACATATTTGGCTTTTGCTGCTTCCTCTGTATAAATAGCATAATCAACAAGCCTTGGTTCTTTCACTAAATCAAAGTACATTCTTGCATATACTAAGTTTTTTCTAGCTTCCTCAATATCATTAATTAATGAATAATTATCATTAGTATCTGACTTATCAATATTCATTTTATTCATAAGCATTTTTATTATTTTAGCTTTGTCCATAAAATCCCTCCAAACATTATTAACTATTAATAATATTTGACACTATTAGGATTTTATATTCATGTATTTATAAATAATGATTATATTTCCTGTCTTCCTTCCAAAGCCTTCGCCAGTGTTACCTCATCGGCATATTCCAAATCTCCGCCTACTGGAATTCCATGTGCAATCCTTGTAACTTTTACTCCAAGAGGCTTCAGCACTTTAGAAATATACATTGCTGTTGCCTCGCCCTCAATGTTTGGATTTGTTGCAACAATTACTTCATCTACACTTCCATTTATTCTTCTTATTAATTCTTTTATTTTTATATCCTCAGGGCCCCTGCCAGCCATTGGTGATATAGTCCCATGGAGCACATGATATACCCCATTATATTCTTTAACTTTTTCCATTGAGATTATATCCTTTGGCTGTTCAACAACACAAATTACACTTTTATCTCTATTAGGATTTCCGCATATTGCACATGGATCTTTATCGGTATAGTTGCCGCATATTGAGCAGTACCTTATTGTTCCCCTTGCCTTTACCAGTGCTTCTGCAAATTCTCTTACTTCCTCCTGAGGTAAATTCAAAACATGCATAGTTAACCTCTGAGCAGTTTTATACCCTATTCCCGGTAGTTTTGCAAATTCTTCTATTAGTTTTTCTATTACAACAGGATAAAAATCCAAATTCTTCACCCCTGTTTATTAAATTTTGCATATTTATTAAAAACTAAGAGTTGAACGTAAAAACTTAACTTTCAACTCTCATATCTACTAAAACATTCCTGGTATGTTTATTCCACCAGTTAATTTTTTCATTTCGCCTGCTGTCTCATCTTCAGCCTTCTTTAATGCTTCATTACATGCAGAAATTATTAAATCCTGAAGCATTTCTATATCATCTGGATCTACTACTTCTGGCTTGATTTTAATATCCACAAGTTGTTTCTTTCCATTGGCCATGGCTGTTACAGCTCCACCACCTACTGTTGCAGTAAATTCCTTGTTTTCTAAATCCTTTTGCATATCTTCCATTTGCTTTTGAAACTTTTGAGCTTGTTTTATTAAATTGTTCATATTTCCTCCGCCCATGCCAGGAAATCCGCCTTTTGCCATAATAAAATCCTCCTTATATTCAATTCTATATTAAATAGGTATTTTTGCCTATCTATTATATACATTTTTATTCATCTATTATTTTTACTATTTCATCACCAAAGGTGTCCTTCAATACCTGTTCTGGTGCTTTATTAAGGTTTTCCTTTCCTTCTATAATATATGTTATTCTGACTCTTTCTTTTAGTACCTCTGAAAATACATCTTCTACAACTTTTCTATTTTCTTCTTTTTCAAGCCTTTGCTTGTGGAATGCAAAATCTTCATCATATTTAATTTTTATAATTCCACCTTTGCATTCAACAGGTTTCCCTGTGGTTAATGCAGCAAATAAAACCATAAGTCTTCTTGCTTTAAATGCCTCTAAAATATCCTTCCAGCTCTTTTTCACAATATCTATATTAAGCTTAGAATCTTTATTAAATTCATATGCTGGCTGGGCCTTTGCCTCTTTTACCTGCTCCTTCTTTGTTACTTTATTGTTTTTAACATTTTGGGATTTAGGTGCAGCAGTTTCACGATTAACTTTAATTTGTCCGCTTTTCATAGCTTCCTCTAATTTATTTAATCTTGAAAGTATTATTTCAGGGGAGGTATCATATTCTATTTTACACATTTTAATAGCTGCCAATTCAAGATATATTCTGCTTTGTTTGGACCACTTGGATTGCTCCTCTGCTTCCTGTAATATTCTTATATTCCTCATTAATTCTTCTATTCTTATTCTACATGACTGCTGCTTAATTCTTTCAATATTTTCAGTGGACATATCTAAAATTCCATCAGGATTCTGACTTACTTTTACCATAAGAAGATTTCTCAGGTGTTCTATCATTTCCCTGATAAAATTATGTACATCCTTGCCGCTTAGCACAATGTCATCAATAATTCTCATTGAAAGTTCTACATTTTTATCAATAATACTATCTGTAAGTTTTATTAAATTATCATTTGTAACTAAACCAAGCATATTAATTAAGGAATCATAGTCCACCTTCCCATTTCCCATTGAAATGGCCTGGTCTAAAATACTAAGAGCATCTCTCATAGCTCCATCAGACATTCTGGCAATTAGGTTTAAACTTTTGTCATCTGCAAAAACCCCTTCATCATTAGCAATTTTTCTAAGTAGATTAAAAGCATCTTCTCTTTTTATCCTTTTAAAATCAAATCTCTGGCATCTTGAAAGGATAGTAACAGGCAGCTTTTGGGGATCTGTGGTGGCTAATATAAAAATTACCCTTGCTGGTGGTTCCTCAAGCGTTTTTAAAAAAGCATTAACTGCACCAGAAGACAGCATGTGAACTTCGTCCATAATATATATTTTATATTTTGCTTCACTTGGCGGGTATTGTACATCATCAATTATATTTCTGATATTATCTACACTATTATTAGAAGCAGCATCCAGTTCCGTAACGTCTATTGCAATACCAGCATCTATTTTTTTACACATTTCGCATTGGTTGCAGGGGCTTCCATTTTGAGGATTCAGGCAATTTACAGCCTTTGCCAGTATCTTAGCTGTAGAAGTTTTACCAGTTCCCCTTGTACCGCAAAAAAGATATGCATGAGCTATTCTATTATTCATTACTTGATTTTTCAAGGTTACTGTTATATGCTTTTGGCCAACAACATCATCAAAGGTTTTTGGTCTCCATTCTCTATATAATGCGGTATAAGCCATTTTTTCACCTTCTTATAATAGTATCTATTTGCTATTTAACTATATTATTATACAACATTTAAGGTTAACAGTGAACAAATTTAAGGTAAAATAAAAAGACATCCTTTGATGTCTAAAAATTTATGTAAACCGTGCACCTTGCTTCGTCTGTCAGCCTATAAGCGTTACCCATACAGTTAGCTCAAACCAGGTTGATCCACGGCACATGAAAAGATTCACTTACCGCTGCTTCCTTCCGGATCTGACGGATTTCATGAGTTTTCATTGCGTGGGACCCAGTTATCAACGCCACTTATATGGGTCAGGCCTCACAAGCAGCAGCCTAAGCAAGGAATTCAATCCTGCTATAGCGGATTGCAGGTTACAGGGCACCGCTGACTCCCCATCTAGCACGGAAAGTTAAACTGGCGGAGAAAGGGGGATTCGAACCCCCGGTAGAGTTTCCCCTACACACGCTTTCCAGGCGTGCTCCTTAAACCACTCGGACATCTCTCCATGTTTGTTCAACGCTTAATCATTATAGCAAATAAAGACTATATGTTCAAGTACTTTTTAAATGTAACTGCTGACAGTTTTTTATTTAATTGCCATGCACCAACTTAAAATATTGTCATGGCGGAGAGAAAGGGATTTGAACCCTCGGTACGGGTTTCCCCGTACAATGGTTTTCGAGACCATCACCATAGACCACTCGGACATCTCTCCAAACTGCCACTATCACATTATACTAAATATATTATTATAAATCAAATACACCATTGCATTAAAAGCATTACATTGTGCCTATATAGAAATGCGTATTACTTATGTCTGCTGTTTTTAAAAAAGTCACTGAGTAAATTACTGCATTCATCACAATAGTGCCACTTCACTATGGCCTTTGAATTTAAATACCTGCTGCCTAATATGTCTATTACTGATCCGCAAGCCCCTGCAACATCATCAAAGGTACCAATGTGTACTTCACTTATCCTGCTCTGCAGTATAGCCCCAGCACACATTGGACAAGGCTCTAATGTGACATACATTGAACAGCCATTTAATCTCCAGTTTCCTAATATCTTTGAAGCCGCCTCTATGGCCAGTATTTCAGCATGAGCTGTAGCAACTCCTCTTTTTTCTTTCTCATTATGGGCAGCTGCAATTATTTTATTGTCCTTAACAATAACTGCGCCAACAGGTACTTCATCATTCTCCAATGAAATTTTTGCCTGTTTTACAGCCTCATTCATAAATTTATTCTGCATAAAGTTCTCCTTTAGATTTATGTATACTATTATGCAATGAATGAAGTATACTATGCAAATCTTCTACATCTATCTGCCCGGGAGCGGAAGCTTTATTTACAGAACCAAATGTCAATGCAGAACCAAACACTTCACCTAATAAACGGCTGACAGTTCCTATCTTGGACATGGATATTGTAATAATAGGCCTGTCGGCATATTTTTCTGACATAATTACAGTTGCCTCTAATAATTCCAAAACATCTAATTTGCATTTTGGCATTACTGCAATTTTGGGGATGTCCGCCCCTAAATCCTGCATCTTTCTCAAGCGGTAAATTATATCCTCTTTAGGCGGTGTTTTCTCAAAATCATGATTGGAAGCAACAACCTTAACACCTGCAGTATGAGCAGTTTTAATGATATCCTTTACAACTTTATCACCTATAAATGCTTCAACATCTAACAAATCAATCAGTCCAGTTGCAGCTGCTGCTTTATTAATTACAGCATAAGTCTCTGTATCAATTGACTTTTCTCCACCCTCTTTTAATGTACGAAATGTAAATAATAATGGAATGTCATTTAAGGCTGCTGCTAAATCCTTTAAAACATCCTTAACTTTTTCAATATCAAAAGCATCATCAAACCAATCCACACGCCATTCTGCAACATCTGCATCAATATTTTTAAAGTTTAAGGCTTCATCAATTATTTCCTTTTTTGTTCTGGCTGCTATAGGCACACATATTTTTGGTATTCCATCACCAAGTATTACATTCTTTACTTTTATTGTATTCATATTGATCTCCATAATATTTTAAAATAGCGCATCAGCATTTTTTCAGCATTATATTTATAATTTCTTTATCAGTTTCCTTCATACCAACTTTTCCAAGATAACCTACATTTGTAATGGTATTTTCCACGCCTTTAGCTACTATCCCATCTCCGCCTCTGAACTGCTGTCCTTCCTTATACATATAGTAGCCAAGAATACCAGCATCCACAGATGTTGCTATTTTAGCAGCACAGGAAGGTTTAGCTCCATCACAAATAATTCCCGAAACAATAGCAACTGCATTTACCAATGTATGTGCAATTTCCTTATAACCACAGCCATGTAAGTATGCTATACCTGTACCGCTGCCACAGCCTGCACACACTGCGCCGCAAAATGCTGATAAACGCCCAATTCCAGTTTTTTGGTGAATTGTTATAAGGTTAGATACTACTAACGCTCTAAGCAGTTTATCCTCGTCAACTTTTAATTCCTTTGCATATTCTATAACAGGTAAAGATGCTGCAATTCCTTGATTACCGCTTCCTGAATTAATAATAACAGGTAATTCACATCCGCTCATTCTTGCATCAGAAGCAGCTGCCGCCATTGCCTTTGCACGTGTTTTCACGTCATTGCCATAGGTTTTCAAAATAACATTTCCAATATTAGCACCATAATCGTTTTCAATACCGGCTTTTGCTATAGCTGAATTGTACTGTATCTGCCTTTCTAAAATTTCTCTTACATCATCTATTAATACACTGTCAGCAAAATCAACTATGTCTTTTACATTTAATAATCCCTTGTCAGTGAGTCCTTTTTCCTTGGCTTCTACTTTGCCTACATTATATAAAATCTCACCATTTTTCTCTATATATACTATATTTGTATGATAATCAGCTATACGTAATTTTACATAAGACTGTTTGCTGTACATAGTAATTATAATATCAAATATTAAAGATGTATCAGCTAACTTAACCTGAATGCATTTTCTTTCCATGTATTCCTTTGCAGCTTTCTTCTCTTCTTCACTTGCCTGTGAGATAACTTCTAATATTTTTTCTGATTTACCTGCCATGATGCCAATGGAAACCGCTGCTTCTATACCTTTTAATCCATTCGTATTAGGTACTACTACACTTTTAACATTTTTGATAATGTTAGCACTAACTTCAATAACTACTTTGTCAGGAATTGTGCCTAATAATTCCCTAGCCTTGGCAGATCCATATGCTATGGCAATAGGTTCAGTACATCCCATAGCCGGAACCAATTCTTCCTTTAAAATTTGCAAATATGTCTGATAACGTATATCATCCTGCTTCATAAGCATATCCCCCTAAAATTAATATTTATTACTTTCTGAAGAGAAACAAACTGAATTTTATGCTATCAGTGATATTATAGGTTATTAACGGCGGTATGTCTATATTATTATCTTTATAATAACTTATATTGATATCTTGGTTTCTAGATATATTCTTTCATGTAAATACTATTCATACTTCAATATCTTTAATTTTTATGCCTTTTCTTATATGCGCATGCCTGGATTCTCTTAATAATAATTGAAGGGACTGATTTACTTGCAATCAAATAAACACAATGATTATATCTTTATACATAAATTTAGGAAGGATAATATTAATTTAAGGATTACTAAAATAATAGGTACTATTAGTATAACTTATACTATATTTGAACTAATTCACTTGATTAACTTAAGTCATATTATAGTAACTTTATTAAGCATATTAATTATAATTACTCTGTTAACTCTGCAAATAACATTTTTAATATATACTAAAAACAATAGAATACCAGATATATTGATTAATAATACTGAATTAATATTTACTAAAGGAATTTTTAGAAAAAAAGAAATAATTTTGATTAGCGATATTCAAAAAGTTAAAATAAACAAATATGATGAAATAATTGAGTTTGTTACAAATAATAATAAAAAAAATATAATTCATTTAATTCCATTTTCAAAAGAAGATAAAGAAAGCTTAATAGATATATTTAATAATTTCAATTTAAAACAATAATAGCATCAAATTTTTTACTGATATTGGAGGATATTTTAATTTGCAGTAGATTACGTTTTTTAGACAAATTTATAATTTCTTATAGCAAAATTGGGGACTATTTTATACCAATAGTCTCCAATAAATCTTATCCGCTATGTAATCGAAATGTTAATGATAAGAACTTAATAATATAAATGATCCTTAACAAATATATAAAATCTATGCCGATATAATACTTTTAACAAAAGTTAGCATTTTATTAGCATTGGATTTTACATTAATAATCTTATATTCAACACCAATATCCTTTGCAACTTCTTTAGCATAGGATATTTCCTCTTCTTGAAATTCTTCTAAAAGAGTTAGATTATATTGTATATTATCTCTGGCTTTTAGCCTTTTTAATATTTCTGCTTCTTCATCCATCAAAACCATTATAGAATTCAGCCCCAAATTTCTAAATGTATCTATACCAATTCTTGTTATTTTCCCAAAACTATTCAATAGACAGAAATGCCCATCCAATAAATAATACTCTTCGACATCTAAATATCTTCTAATGGCTCCTAACAACAGATTTTGATTTTCTGCCACATTATTAACCCTTTTATCAATTGCCACATTTTCAGATTTTAATTTAGCAATTAATTCACTAGCTGAATAATGATTCAATGATAATTCCTCAGATATCTTTTTACAAAGAGTAGTTTTTCCAACACCATGTATACCACCAATAAATATTATATTCTTACATAATGGTCTATTTATTTAAAAACTCACCCTCCCAATTAAATATACATAAATGATTGAGGTGGGTACTTTATTTTAGGGTTCAATTCTGTTAATTCTAATGGCTCTTGGTATACCCTAGTTTCTTTTATGCCAATAGCATATCCAGTTTTTCTTTCTGAAAAATATTCAATATAAGAACTCTCATCAATTCCAGCATATAATTTAGTTTGTTCCCAAATGGACTCAGGCTCACCCTTTAATATACCATTAATCTCAAATTCGCCTATAACTTTTCCTATAGGTTTTGTAGCATACACTACAACTACTTTTATATCATCCCTTTTAAATAAATTTTTTCTATACTCATATCTTTTTTCACCCGTGAAAATTCTCTCTGCATATTCCGGTTTAATCGATAATAAAACTTTCATTTACCTCACCCAATTCTAATATTTTTTCAAACTCATCATCGCTTAGTGGTACTGCTACCCAACGTTCATTCCTATCAAGTCCAACTTTTTCTATTAATTCTTGCCTAATAGGTCTTTTAGGCAAAGCTAAGTTATATAACATTTTTATCACATATTTATACTTCTTAACTTTCCAAAAATATTTTAATTCATCTTCATTAAAAACACTATGCTTTGAACAATATTTATAGAATTCATCATAATCTTTAAATTCACTGATATGTTTTATTTTTTTAACAACACATATAGAAGTCGCTACAGAAGAATATTCTGCAGTTTTACCTTTATCCGCCGTTCTATAAATGACTATTACATCACCTTTCCCATATATATTTAAATTTGAAGCACCTGAAAGATATATTTTTTGAATACTATTTGTAAAAGGCGTATCCTCTACTACGTGATTTTTCTCAGTTTTAAGTTGAGAGTTAGGAAACATTCTCGTATGAAATTCAGGTTTAATTGATAACATAAACTTACTATTATTTCTAATATCAATTTTTGGGTAATCTAATAAAATATCACCAGATACCTTATCCAAACACTTAATATATACTTCCTCTAATCCAGCTTTACTTTTTTTAATTCCATAATATTCAAAACCATATTTTAATAACAGCCTAATTAATGTATCATGTTTCTTAAATATCGTAACATATGCTTCTTCATAATCATTTATAAAAATCTTATCTATTATTATTTTTATAAATCTTTCACCAAGCTTAGTACCATGTGCATCTATCTTAAATGTGCCTACCTTTAATCTCCTTTTCTTTTTAAGAGTAGGCGTTATAGAAGTATCTTCATCGTTTTCTTCTTTCAAATATAAGAAACCAACAATTCCTTTATCATCCAATACAAATGCACTTTCACCCTTTTGAGCCTTCTTATTAAACCATTCATCAAACCCGGGATAATCCTCTTTTAATGAATCAAAAAATTCATCTTCTAAGTTAATTTCGCTGAACTTTTTTCTTTGAATAACATCCATGGTAACACTCCTTAATTATAATATATAATACAATTTCACCACATATATACTACTGGTGGGATGCCTTTATATCTTCAACCTTAAACTTTATCGCAATAACCCCATTTTTTTCTTCTTGCTCTGGTGAGTATATACTATAAATTCTGTTTAATATTTCATTTATATTTTGATTGTTGTACCCAAAATAATGTAGAGGAAACATATTATACAATTGTTTAAACGTCATGAACTTATATATTTCTTCAACTGTTACAAAAATAAATTCACCTAGTTCTGGAAGTCTATAAAAAATTATTTTATCGCCTACCTTTATTTTTTTCCTTTTTTCATCATTTAGTCTAACTTCCATAATCTTATTATTATATTTGATGTTATAAAACTCTTCCGATTTTAATCTCATTTTATGCAGCATATTAAACCACCTATTTAAATTCTTCAGTTATATTATGCTTAATAATTTACCTTATATCTATTATCATCTTTTTTATATCTATACTAACATATGTTCGATTTAGTGTAAATAATTATATTTTCCTATACATTCATAAAAAATAAATTGAAAATTAGATAGAAGAAACTTCTAAAACTAAAAATTGCTCCATAATAGTAACTTTATCCGATAATACGACTTCATCTTTAAAATTGCTAAAGAAAAAAGATATTTTAAAAAATAGCAAGTTAATGCTGTTGATTTTAAAAAAGATGATAAGAAAAAAGATGATGAATATATCTTCCATTCGATAGACGGTAGACCTATAAATACAGATTATGTAACAGAAAATTTTCCCGGACAAGCAAAAGACAACCAACACTTTAAAAATTACTTAACAAATTTTTATTACTAAAGCCTATAACGTGTTGATGTTATAGGCTTTTCTTGGTGCGCCTGAAGGGATTTGAACCCCCGACCAACGGTTTAGGAAACCGCTGCTCTATCCAGCTGAGCTACAAACGCGTATATAATGTTTTAATACTATATTAGTTTATTACAAATTTAATATGGTGTCAATATTTTATGGCTTTATCTTTTTTATTGCTATTACTCTTCTTGAATTTTCAAGATATTTTTTCACCTGGTCAAACTGAATGCTTGCTACTGCTGCAAATAAAATATCTATTACATTCAGCTGTGCTATCCTTGATGACATAGCCCCACTCCTTATTGTTATTTCAGGTGCTGAAACAAATAAATTTATATCACACAGTTCACTTATTGGATTTTGACCATATTTAGTAATACTCACGGTAGTTGCTCTTGATTCCTTTGCCACTCTTATGGAATCATAGGTATCTTTTGTATTACCAGAGTAAGAAATTGCAAAGGCAACATCACCTTTTTTCAAATTTGATGCAGATGCAATCTGCATATGGGTGTCTGAGTGAGCAGTTACTACTTTATTTATTCTGGAGAACTTTTGAAAAGCGTCATATGCAATTAAATAAGATGCTCCTACTCCGTAAAAGTCAATTCTATCTGCTTTAATAATGGCATCTATAACCTTTTGCAGCTTATCGAAGGATAATATCTTTAATGTATCATCTATAGATTCCTTATTATTATTGCTTATATTTTGTACTATGGTCTTTAAATCGTCTCCAGGTTCTACATCACTATATTGGTTTTGTAAAGTCTCCATTGTATCATTTAATGCAATATCCCTTGTAATGCTTATTTTAAAATCTTTGTAGCCGCTAAATCCCAGCATTTTACAAAGTCTAACTACAGTTGCTTCACTGGATTTACTATTTTTAGCCAGATCACCTATAGACAAGCTAGAAATTTCACAAGGCTTACTTAATATAAATTGAGCCACCTTTTTTTCTGATGGACTTAATTCTTTTAAAATTTCTCTAATCTTAATTAAACTACCTGCCATGGCTTATCCTCCTTGTATGTATATAATTTATTATACCAACTACAACAAAACTTTTACAGTAATATTTATAGTAATTACATGTATTATTGTTATTTTTCAATTAACAATTAATTAATATACATAATTTTTACCCGCATGGTATAATATACATATGAGTAGGAGGGATTTTTTATGGTAGATGAAATAAAAAATATTTTATTGGCAGGCATAGGATCAGCTGCTTACACATATGATAAAGCAACAAAATTAGTTGATGAATTTGTTCAGAAGGGTAAGCTTACCGTTGATGAGGGCAAGGAATTATCTGAGGAATTAAAGAGGACCATAAAAGACAAAACTGTAGATATAAAAGACAAAGCAGAAGATTATAAGCCTTTAACAAAAGAGGATATGGTTTCTTTGCTAAAGAGCATGAATTTTGCTTCAAAGTCAGATTTAGATCAATTAAATGAAAGATTGCAGAAATTAGAAGAAAAATTAAATGAAACTAAATAATTCAATTTAAGACCCAACTAAATAAGTTGGGCTTTTTATTACTTGGAGATGTTTGTATGTATAAAAATTCTGTTCAACGTTTTAGAGAGATTGTAAGGGTTCTGGCTCATTATGGTTTTGGATTTATAGTTGACAGTAAACTTAATAATGAAAGAAAATCTCCTGAGAATCTTAGACGAGCTTTTGAAGAACTAGGACCAACTTTTATTAAAATAGGTCAGATATTAAGCACCAGGCCTGATATTCTTCCTTCAGCATACATTAATGAACTTTCTAATCTTCAGGATAACGCTCCTGCAGAAAAATTTGAAGATATAAGTCATGTGTTTAATACTGAATTTAATTTCAAAATCGAGGATGTTTTTAAGAGTTTTAATAAAGTTCCTTTGGCTTCTGCATCTGTTGCTCAGGTACATATGGCAACTCTAAAAGACGGAAGAGAAGTAATTGTAAAAATTCAACGTCCTGATATTAAGGGAAAGCTGGAAATGGATTTAAGTATATTATACAAAATACTTAAGTTTACAAAGGCAAAATTTACAGATGCCTTAATTGACCCCATTGATGCTATAAATGAAATAATGGAGATAACTGAAAAGGAATTGGACTTTTCAAATGAAGCTGACAATTTAATTAAATTTAGAAAGCTTAACTATAATGTTGCCTTTGTTTACAGTCCATATGTAATTCAGGAGCTTTCAGGAGACAAAGTCATCACAATGGAAAATATAGATGGCTTTAAAATTACTGATATGAAAAAGCTTAAGGATGGAGGCTATGATTTAGATGATTTAGGTAAAAAACTTGCCCTTTCCTATTTAAAGCAGGTATTTGAAGATGGATTTTTTCATGGTGATCCCCATCCTGGAAATCTGCTTATAAAAGGCGGTCAGATATGCTTTATTGACTTTGGAATTATGGGTAACCTGTCTTCTTCTTTGAAAAGTGCCCTTAATGATGCAATGGTCAGCGTAGCCAACAAAGATCCTGATTTAATGATATCAGTAATAATGTCTATTGGAATAAAAAAGGGCGTTGTAAACAGAAATAAACTATATGAAGATATAGATAACTTATTCTCTGCATATCTAAACACATCGCTAAAAGACATACAGTTGTCAGTAATGCTTCAGCAGGTATTTGAAAGTGCAAAGAGGAATAATATCAGGCTTCCTAAGGATCTTACATTATTGATTAGAGGATTTGTCATAATAGAGGGAGTGGTTGCAAGTATTTCCCCGGAAATAAAAATATTAGATATTGCAGTGCCTTATGTAAAAAATGAAAATAAGAAAAACATATTTAAGGATTTAAATATTGATGAACTGCTTCTTAAAACTTATAATTTTGGCAGGAATTCTTTAAGTCTGCCCTCAAAGATAATAGAATTTATTAACAGTATGATTAGTGGACGTGCAAAGGTAAATCTTGAGATTAATAATTTAAGTAAATCCATAGGAGAGCTGAATAAAATGGCAAATAGAATGATATTTGCATTGATTATAGCTTCTATGATAATAGGATCCTCTCTAATATTAAATACAAATATCGGCCCTAAGGTATATAACATTTCTATAATTGGAATAACAGGATACTTAATAGCAGCTATAATGGGCTTTTGGCTGTTAATTTCAATTTTAAAATCCGGAAAATTATAAAACCTCATATGATTTGACAAATCATATGAGGTTTCTTTTTAAATTGTAACCTGTTCTTCTTGTTTTTTTCTTTCAATAATCTGCTGCACTTTATCAGCATGACCTTTAAATACAATTGATATAATCAAAAATACTGCTAATACCCCTGCAAGAATTAACATATCCTGAGCAATAACGGCGTTATTTGATCCTGAAATTATTTCTCTTAATGCAGAAACACAATATGTGAAAGGCATATATGGATACAATACCCTAAAGAATTTTGGTACAACTTCTATTGGGAATGTGCCTGCACAAGCTGTTAACTGAAATATTAATAATACTATAGATAATAATCTTCCTGCCATGCCAAGTAAAAATACCAGGCACTGAATAACAGCTATAAATACATATGACATAAATATGTTAAATACGAAGAACATTACAATGTTATTTGGTTTTAAACCCAGTGCAAGTACTACTATACTTGCAAGTACTGCCTGCAGTACACCAATATAACCATATGATAAAAACTTTCCCACGACTAATGATGCTGAACTTACATCTAAGTCTGAATCAACTTTATCGCTTATTACAAAGAACATCATTATTGCGCCTACCCATAGTGAAAGAGGAATAAAGTAAGGTGCAAAACCTATCCCATAATTTTTAACAGGATTTACAGGCTTCTCATCTAATGTAATTGGCTGTGACACATAATCTCCCATAACATTTGGGCTGTTTACAAGATTTTTATTAATCTTATCTGATCCATCTTTCATCTTAGTATAAAATTCATTTTCCCCATCCTTTAATTTGCCTAAGCCATCATCCAGACTTGAGGAACCATCATATAGTTTGTTTGCCCCATCTGTTAATTGAGGAATTGATGAACTAAGAGTACCCAGACCATTTTTTAATTGTGTTGACCCATCAGCTAAAGAATTTGTACCTGCAAGTATGCTCTTTGAAGCATTTGAAGCACTTCCCATACCTGATGCTAATTGTTTAGTGCCATTGTTTAATGAGTTCATTCCCTCTAGTAAACCTGGCTGACCATTATATCCTGTATTTACTGCTGCATTTAATTGTGACACTCCGCTTGATAAGGCATTAAGTGCCCCCTTTGAAGAGTTATACATAGTACTGATCCCTGCTACCAATGATGGCTGTTTTGTTAATGGATTTATTCCATTTACACCATTTACAGAGGAATCCAATGATGCAATTGCAGGTGAAAGCTGTTTTGTTACTCCATTATTAACTGAAGTAACTGCAGCTACAAGACTTGGCCTTGAAGCTGTTCCAACATTAACTGCTGTGTTAAGTCCTGCTACTGATGCTACAAGACTTGGCATACCTGGTGCACCTGTGTTTACAGCAGCATTTAACTTTTTGCTACCAGCATCCAGATTAGAAATCCCACCTAATATTGCAGCTAAATACTGACTTTTTTTTGCAGGATCAGTGGTTTGATTATAGGCAGTCACTAAATTATTTAACTGTCCTGTTGCATTTGATAAATCATTTACAGACTTACCTAGAGCCGGCATTGCATTATTTAGTGAGTTAACTCCTGCTCCCAAACCCTTTGCAGGATCTGTATTTGCTATTCCATCATATAATGCACTGACACCTGAATTTAAGCTTGGGTGGCTTGCATCAGTGCCAACATTTACTGCTTTATTTAATGCTGCTACTCCTGCCCCTAATCCTTTGGTTGGATCTGGGTTTGTTACTCCGTCATTAATCATTTTAAGTGCAGTATCCAATCCAGCTTGGCTACTTGATTGTCCATTAATAGCAGTGTTTAGAGTTTGTAATCCTCCCCCAACTTGTTTAAGACCGCCATATAATTGCGATGCACCATTGTTAATCTGATTAGAGGCTGTATTAGCCGAATCCAGACCTGATGATAATTGTGAAACTCCATTTCTTAATCCTAGTGCATTACCGCTTCCGTCTACTGCAGAAGTAGTTATTCCATCATTAAGTTTTTTTGAACCATCATATAACATAGAAATACCATGATCCATTTCCGGCACTTTATCTTTAATTTGTCCTATGCCGTCTTTTAATTGGCCGGTTCCGTTTTTAGCATCTACTAATCCATCGTATAATTTCTTACTTCCATCTGAACCTTGATTTAATCCATCCTTTACATCATATAAGTTTTCAAATGTTACTTTAGTGTATTCCTTTGTAATATTTTTTGTAATTTCATCTTTCAGTTCCATTGAAACCTTACTGTCAATCTGAGATACAATAAAGTTCTTTTTATCATTTGAACTGTAAATAATCTTTGGCTGTACTGGTTTCCCATCCTTGGCACTTAAGATATCCTTAGAAAAGTTTTCTGGGATCACAAACATGGCATAGTAACCATTCTTCCCATTTAAACCTCTCTTTGCCTCATCATAGCTGACAAATTTCCATCCAATTTTATTATCATCCTTTAAATTGTCAACTATGTCTTTTCCGTAGTTCGCTTTTACTCCGTCTTTTGTACTGCCTGAGTCCATATTTACTACTGCTACAGGCATATCCTGCAGGCGGCTGTATGGATCCCAAAAGGCATAAAGATAAAGTAAACTATATAGAAGAGGTACAATTATTATAGCTGTTACTGAAACTCTGATAAATCTGTTTTTAAAGATGCTCTTGATATCTCTTCCGGCAACTTTTAAAAAGTTCATTTTATCACCTCGCATATAATTTACATTTATACTGACTACTCAATATAAACTGACTGGTCAGTTATATTTATATAATATTTCTGCAGCTAAGTCAATATATAAAATGTTAACAATTTATTACAGGTAGCTGTTACTTAGAAAAAATAAGCATAAAAAAATACCTAAATCATTTGATTTAGGTAACTGTGACTTGGGAAAAAATAGTATTATGCTTCTATGCCCTCAAGGATATATCCTATTAAGGTATCAATTACATATTCCAAATCGCCTTTTCCTTCATTAATTAATTCATAAACAGCAGCTGAGAATAACGTTCCAAAAAAAGTATAGGCCATAAATGAAGCTTCTCCTTTTTTTATAATTCCCTGATCCATTGCTTCTTCCAAATATACCTGTATATTCTTTATATACTCATGTATAGAATCCCTCAGTTCAAGCTGTCTAAGCTCCTTGCCCCATAATTGACTCATCATTACTTTAAAAAAATCTCTGTTTTGATATACCAGACTTAATTGAATTTTACATAATATTTTCAGCTTATCTAAAGGATTTTTTACATCCACTACTGCATCCTCTACCTGTTCTCTAATTACATTCATTCCCTCGGATATAATATATTTAAATATTTCCTCTTTACTTTTAAAGTGATAATATAATGTACCTTTAGCTACCCCGGCATTTGCAGCTATATCATCCATAGTTGCTCCATCATATCCCTTATCTGAAAATATCTTTATAGCAGATTGAAATATTGATTTTTTTGTTTTATTCATAAATCTTCACCCCAGTTTAAAAAAACTTATACCAGTCAGTCTATACAATATAATTATACTATTATATATTTTCAACACAATAGTTTAATAAAATATTAGTTTAATTTAACAAAATATTCTGTAATTATTTTAAATGGCTACTCTTTTTACTAAATATAATATATAATTGTGATATTATTTTAATTAAAATATGTAAAAGGGGCATAAAATGATTAAATTTTACAACAGAAAGACGAAAAAATATGAAATTGAAAAGATTGCAGGAGAAAAATATTTAAATTGGACTTATTCTTCTCCAATTGGTATGACTTTACTAGAAGCACTTGTAAAAAAGAAATTATTTAGTAAAATTTATGGATGGTATTGTGATACCAGGTTTAGCAGAAAAAAGATACCACAATTTATAAATGAATTCCATTTAGATGTATCCACCTTTAAAGAATCTGTAGATTCATATAATTGTTTTAACGATTTTTTTGCCAGAAAATTAAATAACAGTGCACGCCCAATTAATAATAATGATGAAATTTTAATTTCACCTGGTGATGGAAGGCTCACAGTTTATGAAAATATAGATTTAAATAATATTATTCAGGTAAAAGGCATTACTTACAGCTTAAAAGAATTGATAAATAATGATGAAACTGCCTATAGATTTGCCCATGGTACCTGTTTAATTTTAAGGCTGTGCCCTACAGATTATCATAGATTTCATTTCGTTGATTATGGTATCTGTGAAGAAACAAAAAAAATAAAGGGCAATTACTATTCAGTAAATCCTATTGCACTTAATAAAATTCAAGGGTTATTTTGTAAAAATAAAAGAGAATGGAGTATTTTCCATTCAAAAAACTTTGGGGATATACTTCATGTTGAAGTAGGGGCTACTTGTGTAGGCTCCATTATTCAAACATATAAGCCTAATTCACAGGTTTCTAAAGGCAGTGAAAAAGGTTATTTCAAATTTGGCGGCTCAACTACAATATTATTCTTTGAGAAAAATAAAATCAGAATAGATGAAGATATAGTTTCCCAAAGCAGCATGGGCTTTGAAACCCATGTGGTTTTTGGTGAAACTATAGGTCATAAACAATTACTTTAACTTTTGATTTTCAGATAATTCTGCTTCAATATCTATAATTCTTTTATTCAATATTGGATGAACCATATATGGTGCTATTTCACAAAGGGGCTTAATTACAAAAAGCCTCTCTGCCATTCGTGGATGAGGAATTATAGTATGCTCATCATAACTTATTAAATCATCATATAATAGTATGTCTAAATCTATGGTTCTTGGTCCCCATCTTATAATTCTCTCTCTCTTAAGCTGCTTTTCAACGTCTAATAGAAAGTCCATTAATTCACCTGGCTGAAAAAGGGTTTTTATTTCTATGACACAATTAATAAAATCATCCTGATCTAAATATCCAACAGGTTTGGTTTCATAAAATTTAGACTCCTTAATAACTTTATTATAAGTATTAGAATTAATTAATTTTATGGCATCCTTTAAGTTCTTTTCTTTATCACCCATATTGGATCCAATTCCAATATAAACTATGTGCCTTTTACGTTCTATTTCAACCCCGGCATATTCCAAAGGCTTACCAATTGGAGCCCAGGGTTTTTTAAGTAAAACTTTAACACTATTAACAATTTCATAATTCAATAATATAAATTCGGCTATTTTCTCAGCAGCAGTTTCTATAAGATCACATTTTTCTTTTTTAAATTCATTTTCTACTTCATGGCATAACTTAGCATAATTTACGGTTTCATCTAAGTTTTCATGTAATGCGGCTTGTCTTAAGTTTAAATTTAATTCTAATGAAATTATAAACTTTTGGCCTAATTTTTTTTCTTCTTCTAAAACGCCATGATTTGCAAATATCTCTAAGTTTTTAATATAAATTTTATCCATATGCATTGTCCCCTTTATTAAAAAACTTAATTTACCTATTTCTAACTATTGCATCAGTCATCATAGCTGCTCTCTTGTTTTCCAGAACATCATGAACTCTTACAAAATCACAGCCTTTCATTATACCAATAACTGTAGTTGCAATTGTGCCTTCCACTCTTTCTTCTGGTGGAACATTTAAAGCATTTCCTATCATTGATTTTCTTGATGTGCCAAGCAATACTGGATATCCCAGTTTATTTAATTTCTCCAGATTATTCATAACAATTAAATTTTGTTCATAGTCTTTGGCAAAACCTATTCCGGGATCTAATATAATATTTTCTTTTTTTACTCCGGCTTCTAATGCTATTTCAACACTTTTCTGTAAATCATATATCATATCCTGCATTAAATTTTCATAATTATTATTTTCCCTGTTATGCATTAAACAGCATGGAACCTGATATTTTGCAGCAACTTTAGCCATATATGGATCCTTTTTAAATCCCCACACATCATTTATTAAATCTGCACCTGCCTTGATAGCTGATTCTGCAACGCTGCCTTTATAGGTATCAATAGATATAGGAATATCTGTTTCTTTTCTTAATGCTTCTATTACTGGTATGACTCTCCTTATTTCCTCTTTTTCACCTACAGGCTTATGGCCTGGTCTTGTTGACTCTCCTCCTACATCAATAATGTCTGCACCTTGTTCTATCATCTTTTTTGCATGTGCAATAGCTTTTTCAACGTTATTAAATTTTCCCCCATCAGAAAATGAATCAGGAGTTACATTTAATATTCCCATTATATAAGTTCTTTTTCCTAAAACAAAATTTTTACTTCCTATTGTAAACATATGTGTCCTCCTTTTTAATATATTATGTTGTGATTTTTTTTATCTTCACTCCATTTACATTTATTAATGGAAGCACAATTAAAACATTTTCTTGAAAGCTTATCACTTTTATAAATTATATAATCTAATGTGTTTTCATCACTGGCTTTTCTATGATTTATAATGGCTTTACAAATTAAATCAATTTCACTTTTATTATAATTTGACTGCTTTAGTATATCCTTTGAAAGATTTGCACTTGCAGCTTCATGAGGTATATTTTCTTCATATTGCTGCCACCTTCCAATGTCATGAAGCAGGGCCGCTGCATAAACAATATCCTTTGAATAATTAATTTTTCTTTCTAAGACAATAATGTAAGCTATTCTTGCTGTATCTATTAAATGATTTATATCATGAGTACAAAATTCTCTGTTTTTCTCCAGATAATTATTTTTATTCAGGTATTCATTAAATTTGTCATTGTGAAGTATTAAATTTATTCTATCATTGTTATACATTTACTTTTCTCCCTAGATTAATTTATACACTTCATTTTTTAATTCAGTATTTTCATTAAAAATTCCTCTTGCAGTAACAGTCAGTGTTTTACTTCCAGGTTTCTTAATGCCCCTCATTATCATACATAAATGTTCTGCCTCAATTATAACCATAACCCCTTTTGCATCTAAATTTTCCATAATAGCATCTGCAATTTCTGCAGTCATTTTTTCCTGAATCTGAGGTCTTTTTGCGAAAGCATCAACAGTTCTTGCAAGCTTACTTAATCCAGCTACTCTGCCATTTGGAATATAAGCAATTGAAGCTTTACCAAAGAAAGGCAGAAGGTGATGCTCACACATGGAGTAAAAGTTTATATCTTTTTCTATTACAATATCATTATTTTTAACAGTGAAAGTTTTCTTCAAATATTCTGAAGGGTGTTCCTCCAGCCCTGAAAAAATTTCTGTATACATTCTTGCAACCCTATCCGGTGTTTCAATTAATCCCTCTCTGTCCGGATTCTCACCAATGGCTTCAATGATCATTTTAACTGCTTCTTTTATTTTTGCTTTATTAACCATATTATTTTATATTAGATTAGTTTTAATCTAACACACAATGCCTCCTTTTAAATTTCGAGTTTTATTTACTTATTTTGTCATGTTATTCTTACTATATTATATCAGAAAATAGGTGAAACTAATAATTTTCAGCACTAAAAAAAGAAGGCCTCATGACCTTCATATTATTTTAAACTCTCATATTTACTTAATAATTCCTGAAGCTTTCTAGCCTGCATAGCAGACTCCTCTGCAAAATCTTTAAATGTATCCCTGACTTCAGAATCACTGATTCTCCTGGTATATTCCTGAAAATCACGTGCATTTTCCTGTGTGTCTAGTAATTTATGTTTTATTATATCCACTGTGGAAAGTTTCATTTTATCTACTCCTCGTATAATAAGTTTATAGTCAGTTAAATGACTGCTATAAACTTATTTATT
>ENA-UOOI01001151-UOOI01001151.1-fermentation-metagenome-genome-assembly--contig:-NODE-1151-length-29136-cov-3.058664_pt1 | contig 29136 bp, 32 predicted proteins | sample MGYA00245779_ERZ724027 | MGnify/ENA primary metagenome ERZ724027 (study PRJEB28704, sample SAMN03018318) | fermentation metagenome | biome: anthropogenic terrestrial biome; feature: soil; material...
TGACTTTGTGATAATACGTCAGCCATCTAAGTCTCCTACATTCATTTTTAATTTTTTCGCCCCTGTATGTTGAAATCCAATATTTTTATTTTTCTCTTTTCCTTTTCCCCATGCTTTTGTTCTCTGCCCGCCCCTGCTGCATAATATATAAATCCTAATACATTTCGGCAAATTCAGCTTTATTCACTTTATCTGCTTTTTAAAAAATAGGAAATTGATTTCTTTTTAATAAATTGGGGGGCTCTCCTTCGCATAAATTTTCAGTTATTGCTTTAGATGTACCCTTTGTTTTCAGTTATTTCTTTTACACTTCTTTTCATTTTCAAATAGCTTTCTTTATCTGCTATTCGAGCATTAAATTCTATAATTCGATCAATAATTTCCTCAAATGATTCCCTGACAATATAATAGTCTTTATTGCTTAAGACGACCTTAGATTCCGGTATGGAATCAATCATTTGAATTTGAGCGTCATTCAGCAAGAATTCCACTCCGTTCAGCTTGGTAAGTTTTATCATGTTATCCCACTCATTCATCACAGTATGGAGGAACGGATTGCGCTCCTCCATACCATATTTGATTATCTCTTCATATTTACTAAATCCTGAAGCATTTCGTCTGTTACAGTGATGATTCTTGTATTTGCCTGAAAGCCTCTTTCCGTCGTGATCAGGTCTGTAAATTCTTTAGACAGATCCACGTTGGACATTTCCAGATATCCCGCTTCCATCGTTCCCGTAGAATTCTGTCCCGATGGATTTACGGTAATTGTTCCGGTATTACCTTTTGCTGTATAATAAGAGTTTTCACCTCTTTCCAGGGCATTCGGATTCGGAACATTTGCCAAAGCGATTTTACCGATCAGAATGCTTTCTCCTGCATCATTGGTTCCCGTAATGGTTCCATCCTTACCAATGGCAATTCCGCTCAACGACATCGGTTCATATTCATCCTTGTCAGTTCCCGTACCCGTGCTGTCTTTCTTGTTAGCGTTTGGCAGCCGGATTGCAGTAAGCTGATCTGTTTGAATCGAATATCCGCTCTTGGTGGTATCGGAAGCATCTTCTTTGTATTCACTTGGGAAGCCATAGACCATTCTTCCGTTGGAATCTACCAGATTTCCATCGCCGTCAAAGTTAAAGATACCAACTCTCGTCAGGTTAAGAGCAGATACTTCTGTTGGATCCACTTTTCCGGCCGTTTCGTCCTCTGCAGCAGATCCGTCGTCCTGCAGTCCATCTTCCACTGCAATGGTGTCGTATTCTCCGGCGGTTTCCTCCGGCTTTCGTCCCACAAGGAAGAATCCGTTTCCGACGATCATGCAGTCCATCGGATTATCCGTGGCTGCTGCTCCGCCGCCGGTCATCAGAGAATCAACGGAACCCAGCTTTGAGCCATAGCCCAACTGTATGGGGTTTGTACCTCCGTATACGGTTCCCGGGTTACCTGCCCCCGAAGTGGTGGCATAGAAAACATCCCGGAAGGTCGCCCTTGCAGCCTTATATCCGTATGTATTAACATTGGCGATGTTATTGCCGATAACGTCCATCTTGGATTGATGGGCGCGAAGTCCTGCTACTGCAGCAAACATTGATTTAACCATCTATTTTCTCCTTTCAGAGCCGTGCCAAGATATATCAGTCCACATATCTCATAACCTCCATAAATGGTCCAGTTATTTATCCACGGCCTATCCAATTGTTTATTTGCGATTTACAGTATTACCGCACCGTCTATATTGGTGAATACGTTGTCCCGCATTTCGTTTCCGGACATGGTCGTGACCACTGTTTTGTTCGGAACATTTACGATAAATGCGTTCATAGAATCAAAGATCACCACGTCCTTTGCTCCTTTTGCATCTGCTTTTTTAACAGCTGAATTCAGGTCTTCCATCAACTCCGGAGTCAGGTCGATTCCTCTCTGAGCTACTCGTTCCTGTGCATGCTTGGAAAATTGCAATCCCTGATTTTTATCAGCGCCGCTGTTCTTGTCGAGCTGCTCTTTTAAAAGGGTTCCAAAATCTGCTCCTATGGTGGTAATGCCGGCCGGATTGCGGTTCAGGTTATTCATGTTGTTTACACTTCTGCCGCCCGCTGGTCCGTTTAAATTCTGATAGTTATTTCCTACCTTTATGTCAGCCATTTTCAACACCTCCTTTTCTCATCAGATTTTCTTCCTATGCCTCAATCTCCATCATCCGTTGGTGGGGTTTCCTCTTTATCTGTGCTGCCGCCTCCGGAATTTTCATCATCTGAATCCGGTGGGGTTACGTCGGTCGCCACATCTCCTACAATCATGATCTGATTCAAAGAAAACGGCTTTCCGTCAATATATATTTTGGGTTCGCCCTCAAATAAAGTCACGCCGGTAACGGTTCCCTTGGTGGTAACCAGTGTATCCGTTGTGCCCGTCGTTGTGGTCGTCGTTTGGATGGATGCCGTTGTTACCTCTTTTCCAAGTAAGGACGCCGCATAAGAAGTCGTGTTCATCGCATAGATATCTTCCTGTTTGGAAACCATTTCCTGCATGGATTGGATTTGGGAATACTGTGCCATTTGGCTCATCATTTCCGTATTGTCCGTCTGATTATACATGTCTTGATTTTTCAGCTGTGCTACCAGAAGGGACAACCAGTCCGTTGTCTGTAGATCCAGATTGGCTTTTATGGAAGTACTTTTGCTTTTGTCGGTTGTAAGGGCTTTTAATGAGCTTAAAATTTTGTCATTAATCGTCGTATCTGCCAAGCTTCTTTCCTCCTCTCTACACAGCTTCTTCCCAGTCGTTTACCAATCCCAGTCTCAGCCGATCCGCAAACGAGATTTCTGATGTAGTTTTTCTCTCCTGCTGATGATTTTGCTGGTTCTGTTGACTGTCCTTCTGCTGTTGGAAATTGTCTCTGTCAAATTGTCCGTCAGTTGTCTCTGTCTGCCTTATGTTGACGGTGCTGTCCGCGCCTGTGTTTGCCTCCAATATAGCTCTCAGCGTATCTGCCTGTGCAGAAAGCAGCTGATGTGCCTTTGCGTTGGATGTGCTCATGATCAGTTCGGCGCTTCCATTTTGGAATATCATTTTGATATTGACTTTTCCAAGGTCTCTCGGATTCAGTTCCAAATCAAATTCCTGTTTTCCTGCATTCAGCTTGTACAGGATCTTATCCGCAAGCTGCTGTGCTGCATCCGCCTGATTCATATCAACAGGGGCATCTGCCACCTTGATATTTACTTTGGACAAATCCAGCATATTGTTTTTCATCGGAACATTTTCCTGAACCAGATCCGGTAGCTCTGAAACCGACTCTTCTTTCGCAGCTGTCACATGCTGCATGCCAAGGCTCTCACCGGAAGCATTGGATTTCTCCTGTGCTTGCTTTCCCGCAAGCAGACTTCCTTTTGTCTGATTTTCCGCAAAGTCCGGGGTCTGATTTTCTTGACCGCCGCTTTGCTTTGGCTGAATCATAGACGATTTCACCAAATCTGCGCTGTTTTGAAACGGTAGTTTGATTTCGCCTTCTTCGGTTCCTGCCGCAGTTTGCATGTTCTCGGTTGAATGAAGCGGCATTTCTGCCAGGTTAGCCGCAATCGGCGCAGTAGTCACCGCTTGAGCCTGTGTCTGCTGTAGTGCATTGGCGATACCGTTCAGGTCGTTTGCTGCCAGCAGAACCGGCTGCTGTATCTGAGCTGCGGCCAGTGCCTGTTCCTCTGGGGTAACATCGGTACACGAATCCTTCTTTTCGGCGTTTACGCCGCTGTCCGGTACGTTCTCCGGCTCTTCTTTCTGCTGTACCTTACCGGATGTTCTGCTGTCCTTAGTGATACTGCTTTTCTCCGAATCATTGGATCGGCTCTGCTTTCTTTCAAAAATCTGATCCATTTCCTTTTTAAACGATCCGGTTGAACTGCCGCCTGCACGAAGCATCTGAGCGTTTCCCCTTTTTACAGCGGAATTGCTGTTCATCGTTTGAAAAAACACTTCTGTATTCATTCAAGCTCCTCCTTTCCTATTAAGTTTTTATATCAAACCGCTAGGTGCGGCTGGATAACTGATTCGATAGGAATTCCTCCGTAGCCAGTCCTTCTTTTTTGCTTTCTTCTTTTCTATATTCCTCAAATCTTTTTTCGCGAAGCTTCTCTATGGACATGACATCGGTCTTTGCCGCAATCATCTCACTTCTTCGCCGGTATTCGATCTTCCTTAGTCCTTTTAATTTTTCTTCTTCATTTTTAATGTTGCTTTCCAATATCTTGATATAACTCTTGTATCCTTTATGTTCAAGAATACTAATGCCCTGACTGTTTTTATAGTTCAGCTCCTCGTTTACGGCAATCAGCTCACTCTCTATCTTTAAAATAAGCTCTTCCTGCCTGCTGACATCGGAGGCTGCTTTGGCAAACCTTGCCTTGGCACCATCTAACATAATATTTCTATATTTCTCTACGGATTTTAAAGAAAATCTAAATTTCGCCATAATAATCTATTTTATACCTTTTTCCCCAAATTTTCAACGATTATTCCAAAATTCTGGTCATTCCCTCCAAGACTTCCTCGTAGTCAAAGAACTCTGTAGTCGACTGTTTCAGGAATCTGTTAATAGCATCAATTCTTGCCACTGCGTTGTCCAGTCTGGCATTCGCTCCGGCTTTATACGCACCAATGGATATCAGGTCTGCGTTTTCCTCATATAAAGCTAATATATCTCTTATCTTGGAAGCCATAGCCTTGTGATTTTCATCTACTATGGCGGTCATTAATCTGGAAATACTTCCGCCGATTTCAATGGCCGGAAAATGATTTTTGGCCGCAAGCTTTCTCGAAAGAATAATATGCCCGTCCAAAATACCCCGGACGGTATCAGCAATGGGTTCGTTGGTATCGTCGCCTTCCACCAGAACGGTGTAGATGCCTGTAATAGACCCATTCTCAAAGTTTCCGCTTCTTTCCAGAAGCTTTGGCATTTCTGCATAAATAGAGGGGGTATATCCTCTGGCGGTTCACCCACGGCCAGACCGATTTCTCTCTGTGCCATGGCAAATCGGGTCAGCGAGTCCATCATCAGCAGTACATCTTTTCCCTGATCTTTAAAATATTCTGCAATGGCGGTGGCCACCACCGGGCATTTTGCTCTCTGCACCGCCGGCTGATCCGAGGTGGCGACCACCAGCACAGATCGTGCCATGCCCGCAGGCCCCAAGTCCCGTTCGATGAATTCCTTGACTTCTCTTCCTCGTTCTCCTACCAGTGCAATGACATTGATATCTGCTGACGCCTGTTTGGCGATCATTCCAAGCAGTGTACTTTTACCCACGCCGCTTCCGGCAAAGATACCGATTCTCTGACCTTTTCCTACCGTGAGGAAGCCGTCTATTGCTTTAATACCAAAATGAATTCGCTCCGTAATAGGCGGCCGGCTCAGCGGATTGATATAGTTATTTTCCACACTGCACAGCACAGAGTGGTCTACGGAACCCATCCCGTCTATGGGCTCTCCCATCGCATTGATAGTTCTGCCGCACAGAAACTCTCCTACCGGAATCCGAAGCCGATTCTTGGTACTCCTGACAAAATCTCCAGAGCCCATTCCTTCAATAAAGTCATAGGGCATCAATATGGTCTTATCACCCTTAAAGCCGACCACTTCGGACATTACCTTCCGCTTGCCGTCTTTTGAGGTAATTACGTTAATATCTCCAATGCTTGCCTTAATACCGGAAGCCTCAATACTCATACCAACAATATTTTCAATTTTACCGATATGTTCGAATGTTTCCGAATTTTTTATTAGCTCCGATAAGTCCTTCAAGTACAAGCCCGGCTCCTCCTACGTTCTATTATCACTGACGATCTGCCTGATATTATCAAGCTGTGTCCCTACACTGGCATCCACGATCTGATCCGGGGATTCTATGATGCAGGTTCCGGAAGGCTCGTCCTCCATAACGACCACCTTCACATTTGATGAAATCTGATTCAGCGCGTCAATCAGTTCTTTTTCCAAGTTCATGGCAAGCGCTTTTTCATCCTGAGAAATGTATACCTTAGCCCATTGCTTGTCCCGACAGTCTTCAGCGGCTGCCACGATCATTTTAGCCACTACATCCTTACTGGATCTCAAGCTGATTTTAATGACCTTTTCAGCGATATTAACAGCTAAATCTGTCAAATCATTTAAGCTGTTTCCCAGAATCTCTTCTTTTCTTTCCTCGAATTCTTTTAAAGAAGCTTCCAGCTCCTCTCTAAAAGCAGCCGCTTCCTGTATCATTCCCTCGTTTATAGCGTTTTCCGCTGCCATATAGCCTTCGTTCTGTCCTTTTTTATATCCTTCGGCAAAGCCCTTGTCTGAGGCCTCTTCCGTAGCTTTTTGAACAGTCTCCTCTATGAGCTTCTGGGCCTGCTGTTTGGCTTCCTCTATAAGCTTTTCTGATTCAGCCGAGGCATCTGCCAACATTTCTTGTGCCTGTTTTCTCGCTTCTTCCAAAATTGCTGCTTTGGCCGCTTCCAGTTCTTCCCGATTGATTTCAGGCGGCTCTTCCGAACTCTCCGCCTCTTCCTGATCTCCTTCTTCGTTCTGAGCTTCCGCCTCCTGTTCACCGGATTCAGGCGGAAGGTCTTCTGAAAGGTGATCCGGCGGAATGACCTCTCCTAAAACCAGGGCTTCATTGATATCATACGGCTCAATCTTCTCTTCCTCTTCCTCATCAAAGGAATGAAGGAAGAAGTTCGTCGGCATGATATCATCGGCCTCATATTCGTAGGACTCATCCTCAAAGACATTTTTTTCATTAAAGCACTTCATTTCATAGTCTTCGCTCTCGTTTAGAATATGTTTCTCCTTGGGCTGATCGTCCGTTTTGTTTAAATCCCTGTTAAACTCAGCAATTCGAACCAGGGAATCATATCCATCATGAAATTCTTCGTTGAGCAGATCCTGTTTCAGCAGCTCTTCCCGCCGCAGGGCTTCTTCATTTTCATGTTCCTGCAAGGCTTCTTCACCCAAAAGCCTCGTCAGTATGCCCTTTTTTTCTTCGTCTATGTCGCCTATATCGCGGTCTATTTTACTGGGACTTGAAAATTCAGGTGCATATCCGTAAAGTGGTTTAATTCCGCTGTTTTCCTTTAAGCCTTCCTTTTGCTGTTCCTCCAGCACCGCCTTCTTGAACGCGGACATGGCTTCTTCTACAGCTTTCTGAGCCTCACTGTCTTGGGGATCCGGATATTTGCTTTCCATTTTTACACGTTCTATAGCTTCTTCCAGACTTTTTTCCGCCTTCTCAAGAGAAGACTGAACCTGAAAACGCTCATAGGTTGTCTCATGGGCTTTAGACTTCGACTTACGCAATTATCTCATCCTTTCCCCCCTTATTGATCATCAGCCGTCCTTCTTCTTCCAAACGCCTTATGATACCAACAATTCTCTGCTGAGCTTCTTCTACATCCTTTAAGCGGACATTATAGGTAAACTCTAATTCGCTCTTGACCGTTTCTGTCATACGGCTGGACATATTCTGGAAGATCATATTGGCAACCTCCTGAGTGGAGCCCTTTAATGCATATACGATATCCTGTGTATCCACCTCTCGCAGAAATTCCTGTATGCTTCTGTCATCAAGAAGCGTAATGTCTTCAAATACGAACATTTTATTTCGGATGTCATCGGCAAGCTTGATGTCTTTCTTGCTCAATTCATCAAATATGTATTTTTCATTGCTTCTGTCTATGCTGTTCATAACTTCGGCAATGTAGTCTACACCGCCAACCTGTGCAAAATCCAATGAAAGAACCGAAGCGAACTTTTTCTCCAAGATATTTTCGATGATCTTAATGGTTTCCGGAGACGCACTATCCATTTTGGCAATGCACTCTACTACCCGTACCTGTTTTTCTTTTGGTAATTCGGTAATGATCTCCGAGGCCTGTTCCGGTTTGGCATAAGATAAAATCAATGCGATGGTCTGAGGCCTCTCATGCTGAATAATCGCAAAAAGATTCTTGCTGTCAGTCTTTCTGATAAATTCAAAGGCTCTGGTCTTTAGGTTTCTGGTGACTCTTTCCAGCAGTGCCGTAGCCGTTTGAGGGCCAAAAGCTTTTTCCAGTACCGTTTTGGCATAATCTACACCGCCTTCGGTAATGACCTTCTGAGTCAGGCAAAGCTTATAGAAATCATCCATAGCCGACTCGGTCTGCGTAGGTGTAACATGATTCAGTTTTGCAATCTCCAGGGTGAGGGTTTCCAGATCTTCCTCCCCAAGGAATTTATAGATCTTGGAGGCCCTTTCGGCTCCAAGGGAAATCACAACAGCCGCCGCCTTGCGCTGTCAAGCCGCTGGCATCTCTACTCATTTTCCTCTTCTCCTCTTAGCCAAGTCTTAAGCAGCTGAGCTGAAATCTCCGGATTGATGTCCGTAAAGTCCTGAATTTGGCCTTTCAGTTCTTCTTCTCTGGTCTTTCCAAGCTCGTCCAGACGTACCAGTTCTTCTGTTTCTGGTATGATTTCCGGAAGCTCTTCCTCTACCTCTTCTTCTGCTTTCTTCTTTAATCTGATCTTTCTAATGACCACAATCGTAACCACGATCAAGGCAATAATCAGCGCCAGCACAGCCGGAATAATAACCTTCAATGCCGGGTTTTTCTCCAGTACAGCTCCAAATCCGGAAGCCTGTTGTGTTTCCGGCGCATAGAACTGCGCGTTAAAAATCGCAATTTTTGTGTCCGCCAGCGAGGGGTCAACACCCACAGCAACGGCAATCGCCTGTCTCAGTTCTCCGGCCTTTGCAGGCGTCAGGCTCGCACTGTCCACTGCTACGGATACCGTAGTATCGGTCAGGTCTGCTGCATCGCTCTGAACCTGTTCCTTCACCTGGCTGACCAGGTATTCAAAAGAACGATCGTCTTTGAAATAAATATCTTTTCCGTCCGTGGAAACCCCAGGATATACCGGAACATCCGCGTTGGTCTCCGTACCCGGTACGCCTTCCGTGACCTTACCTTCTCCCTGGACCTCGTAATTAGAAGTGGATTTTGACAAAACCCCCTTGTTGTCCTCAGAAGGAATATATTCAATAATTTCTTTAATTTTCTTGTCTAAGTCTACGGAGCAAGTCACACTTACCCGGATATTATCTTCTCCAAATACCGGTTGGAATAAGTGCAAAACTTTTTCCTTGATGCTGTCCTCGATTTGTTTTTCAACTTTAAGCTTTAATGCTGCCGCGCCTTCCTGAGCGTCGGCTTCATCGTCGGGCTGTACCTCTTCCCCATTGCCGTTGAGGACTGCCACATTTTCAATTTTCATGCCCGGAACACCTTTGGCAACCAGCCTCTGGATACCCTTCACCTGCGCTGCACTGGGGGAGCCGCCTTCTTCCATGGTCACTGTAACGGAAGCGGAGGATTCCTGTTTGTCCTCCTCCAGGGCGTATTTCTGTTCATCCGCCATGGCAATGGCAACCGTTGCGTTCTTCACGCCGTCAAACTGCTTAATGGTTTCCGCCATACGGTTCTCCAGCTCAAACTGCGCATATTTATATTTTTCAAAGTCCGTGGACATTAAGCTGACATTGTCTTTAAAAATGTCGTATGTAAAACCGCTCTTCGGATAGCCTTCCGATGCCAGAGCCACCTTGACCTTGTCAACCGTCTCTTCGGGTACATAGATCGTATTGTCCTGATGCTTATATTTAATGCCCTGATTTTCTAATATACCGATTACTTCCGTAGCCTCCGGATCCTCCAGCCCCGTATACAGCACCGCATACTCGGTAGAGTTCAGGGAAAGAGCAATCGCAAAAGAAGCTGCAATAACCAATATCGCAACCACCGCAATAATAATCTTAGCTTTCTTACTGAGCTTACTGTTTATGGGACCCAGTTTGTCTGCTATATTTGTCTTTATCTGTTTAAATCGTTCTATCAACCGTTCTCGCAATGTCCTGCCACCTTATCCTAACCTTACACACTCATACGCATGATTTCATTGTATGAATCAAGAGCCTTATTCCTCAATTCAGCCAAAAGGTTAATCGACAGCTGAGCTTTTGCGATGTCGATACTATATTGATGCAAGTTGTCGCTTTTTCCAGTTGCCAGCGCTTGAGCATCCACATTTACCTGCTGATCGGTGTTAATGACATCCTGAATGGCTTCTTCATACACGGTCTTGAACGGAATCTGCGCACCCTGCGCTGATCCGGCATCAGTGATATCATTTGTGCTGTTTACAAGCTTGTCGCTGCCGTCCGCTTTGTTTAACCGGCTTATATCCGCAATGCTGTTCAGTGTCTGTATAGGATCTATAAACATACTTTTACTACCTCCAATTACTTTTGCACACGAATCGGTTATTTACCAATCTCCAGTGCCTTCTGTGCCATCATTTTTACGGCGTTCAAAACCGTAACATTCGCCTGATAGGATCTCGTAGCGGCCATGCTGTCAATGGTTTCTTCCAGCATATTTACGTTGGGAAGTCTTACATATCCGTTTGCATCCGCATCGGGGTGTTCTGGATTATATTCGGTCTTAAAATCGCTCTGATCTTCAATAATGCCGCTGACCCGTACTCCCGGCGAATAGTCCCGCCGGATCATTTTTCCATCTTCATCCTTTTCAAGGATGGCCTGATTGAGAGAATCTTTAAAGGAAACGTCTCCGGCCTTATCTTCAAACACTACCATTTTTCGTCGATAGGGTCCCCCGGCTTCCGTCCGCGTTGTGTCGATGTTCGCCACATTCTCAGAAATAATATCCAGCCTCTGCCTCTGTGCAGTCAATGCGGAGGCGCTTATATTCATAGAATTTAAGAACGACAATATACATACCACCTTTCTGGCTTCGTGAATAAGATCATTCACGCATTTATCATAAATAAAATGTATTCGTAATAAATCAAGTTCGTTTATTTTTACATTTTTTCTAAAAAATGGATATACCCTTATCCACTTTTTTATTCTTCCTAAATTATATATTATTCAACATTTTTTGCAACTATTTTGCTTTATAAAATGTTAAATGTTGTAGAAAAATGTTCATTATTTTTTAATTTTCAGCAAACTTCAGGCGTCATCTTCTATAAAATACCCGCTGCCAGGTTCTGACTCACATCAGTTATATCCGTTTCTACGATATTCATCGTGACGCGTTCCGGATTGCATATTAATTTTCCCTTGCAAAGCAGGCATTTATATCCCCCATCCTTGCACCTGACCTTTATATCAAAATTCAGTGTATTTTTTTGATACTTCAATGCCTCCTCAATTAATATGTTCATCTGGATTCTGCTTTCTGCATCCAGCAGCTCCCATACATTATTCTGATACGCAGCCTTCAACTCCTCCGGCTGATATTTTCTGGTCACATAATAATTCTGATTCGCATACAACAATTTGTGCACATTTGATGCGGTTATATCCACTACCGCAATTCCTATATTACTCATGCTTCTCTGCTCCTTTTGACTTATATGTACCCTTTGTTAACCTTTACATGCGATTTACTACTTGATATGATTTATTACACGAAAAAAACTCCTATTGCACAATTTAGGAGTTCTAATATATGCAACTGGCTGCCATCTCACTTGAGTTCAGGCCCTATAGCTTTGCGTCACAGGCTTTCGGCTGCTTTGCTAAATCTTCAGTTTTAACCATTCATATCCCACAAATTAAACCGGATTAAAACATTTTCACATATTACATCTTATTTATGGAAACAGTGCAATTTTTTAATATTATAGCATATATTTTATATTTATCAATATAAAATCTTGATAATTCTACCAAATCTACCCTTATTTTTACTTTAACTTGTCTAATTTTGTAGATTTTTGTCGAAAAAATAAAAAGCAAGGTATGTTTGATGTAATTTACCTTGCTTTTCCTTCTAAAGTGACTTATTTTGAATATTTTTCTGCTAAAATTCGACCCAGGTGAACGCCGCTGGCTGAAGCCTGCGAGAGCGAATGGGTCACACCGGAGCCGTCTCCCAAGGCATACAGGCCCTTTACCTTCGTCTCAAGATTTTCATTGACCTCTACCCGTGAATTGTAAAATTTTACTTCCACGCCATAAAGAAGGGTATCTTCATTGGCCGTTCCCGGGGCAATCTTGTCCAGCGCATAAATCATTTCAATGATATTGTCCAGCTGTCTTTTAGGCAGTACCAGACTAAGGTCTCCCGGCGTTGCCTTCAAGGTCGGTCTTGTAAAGCATTTTTCCATACGCCTTTCACTGCTTCTTCTTCCCTTCACCAGATCCCCGAATCGCTGCATCAGGACTCCGCCGCCCAGCATATTGGACAGCCGGGCTATGGATTCCCCGTATTCGTTGCTGTCTTTAAAAGGAGCTGTCAGCTTATTGGAGACCAAAAGGGCGAAGTTCGTATTCTCTGTTCGAAGAGACGGATCCGCATAGCTGTGTCCGTTTACGGTCACAATTCCGTTGGTGTTTTCCGCCACGACCTCTCCATAAGGGTTCATACAGAAGGTCCGCACCATATCGTTATACTTATCCGTCTTATAAACAATCTTACTCTCGTATACTTCGTCTGTAATGTGCTTGAAAATTTCAGCGGGCAGCTCCACTCGAACGCCTATATCCACGCGGTTCTGCTCCAGCCCGATATGCATCTGATCACAGATGCCTGAAATCCATTTGGAGCCGGAACGCCCAGTTGCCAAAACCAGATCGTCGCACTGATATTCTTCTCCTTTATTGGTCTTAACGCTAAAGGTCCCGTCCGGATTTTGGGCGACCTCCGTAACGGTTGCATAAAATACCATTTCGACCCGTTCTTTCGTGTAGTTACAGATTCTCTCCAGAATCTGAACATTTCGGTCTGTTCCCAGATGTCTTACCTTTGCATCCAGCAGATTCAGATTATTCCTCAAGGCCGTCGTCTTTAAATCGGAATTTCCCGTGGAATAAAGCTTGGCGTCCGCCCCTCCGAAGCTGCAAAGGACCTCGTCCACATACTCCATAAGCTCCATGGCTTTTTCCTGACCTATGTACGTATGCAGGTCTCCGCCGAACTTGGTCGTAATGTTGTATTTTCCATCCGATAAGGTTCCCGCTCCGCCATATCCGTTCATAATGTGACAGGGTTCACATTTAATGCAATTATCTGTTTTTCCAAGCTTAATAGGGCATATTCTTTTCTCAAGAGGCGCCCCTTTATCTAACATTAAAATCTTTGCTTTATTATCAAGCTTTGTAAGCTCATAGGACAAGAATACTCCGCTTGCACCGGCTCCGGCAATTATAATATCATATTTGTTCATACTATCTATATCCTCCAACTGCTCGGTCTTTTTTTGACCACACATAGTTACTATATCCGAAACCGTATTACAATTCAACTATTAAATAAATTTATCTGTTATTTCATATGCATAAACATGTATCTCTGTATGCAATAGCAAAATTACAGATAAAAATTTCAATTTTATCCCTGAAATTACAGCAAATTTGTGTCCTGTTGAAAATTTCCTGTAACCTATTATAAAACTGCCTATTGACATTGTTTTTTAATAGGTATATGCTTAAAAAAATTAAGGGAATTGGTCAGGTTTTATCCCCATAGAGTCTGATTATTCTTCATAGTCTGCTCCGATTATTGCAAAATCATCGAAAGACAGGCTTGTGCAAACGTTTTTTTAAATCGGCGATTTGACAAAATGGATTGCTTGGATTCCCCTAAATAAATAAAAAATCAGCAAATCAAAAAACAGAGAGTGTACACTCTCTGTTTTTTGTTGTTTCTATTTTTGAAAGGCAGGAAACAAACCCAACTGATCTAATTTTTAAGATGATGAAATTTCATATCTTTATAAAAGAATCGGCTATTCTTCTTCAGCTGTCAGCTTGTCAAATTCAGCTACAACTCGCTCAAATTCCGCGTCATCATCGATATCGACTAATTCGAATTCTTCTTCGCCCACTTCCTTATATCCATAGATGTATACATCATCTGTTCCATCGTCAGGAATAAGCGCGATATATTCTTTTCCTTCGAAATCAAATACACCCATAATTTCGCATTCTACTTCTACGCCATCATCAAATTCCAACGTTAGAAAGTCTGATTCATCGTGATCATGTTCTTCGCAGCCGCAGTCACAACCGCCGGCGCATTTTTCTTTATCTGACATATTAAAGTCCTCCATGTAAAAATCGTTTTGGTAACTCCCTTAGTATATGTGAATTTTCATATACTATTATCATTACTATACCACCTTCATTTATCTTTATCAATCAAAATATTCTTTGATATTTTTTGCTACCTGTTCCGTAATGCCGGGCACCATGCACAATTCTTCCAGTGTAGCCTTTTTAATCTTGTCAAGGCTTCCGAAATACCCTAAAAGGGCATTACGTCTCTGCGGGCCCACACCGTCTACTTCATCCAGTGCGGAGCCCTGGATTCGTTTTCCCCTCAGTCCCCTATGATAATCGATTGCAAACCGGTGAACCTCTTCCTGAACGGCTCCTGTATATTTGAACAGCAGGGGATGCTCTTTCAGAAGCAGCTCCGCATATTCCTCCGATCCATACGGCTTATATACCAGGGCTCTGGTCCGATGCTTATCATCCTTGGCCATGCCCGCCACCGCTATGGACAGCTTCATGGCGTCCAGAATCTGCTGTACAGCCGTTACCTGCCCTTTTCCGCCGTCAATGAACAAGATCTGCGGCAGTGTACTAAAAGCAGGATCTCCGTCAAGCGCTCGCTTGAACCTTCTATACAGAACCTCCTGCATGCTTCCGTAATCATTTGGGCCTTCAATCGTTCGGATCTTGAACCGTCTGTATTCTTTTTTGTTGGGCTTTAGTCCTTCAAATACTACCATAGCACCCACAGAATCCACCCCGTTGGTGTTGGAAATATCGTAGGCTTCTACCCGATAGTCTCCAGACTCTGTTGATGGAGGCTCTCCGGTAATCTCTGTAATCAGATTGCCGATTTCCTTTGATAAAGCCTCTCTTCGTGCTCTGTGGTTGTTCTCCCGCTCATCAATAGTCTTTAACATTTCTATGGAATCTTTTTGCGCCAGCTGCAGCAGATCTCTTTTATCCCCTCGCTTAGGCACCGTGATCTTTACCTGTCTGCCCGCCATTTCACCCAAAAATCCTTCTATTAATTCGGTTTCTTCCAAAGGCTGTTCTACCAGAATCTCATACGGAATGTTTGGATTTTCACTGTAATGCTGCTTGATAAATTCACTGACCAGTTCATGCTTTTCCTGCGTTCCTTCCATAGCAAAGCTTTCCCGGCCTGTCAGCTTGCCGTTTCGCACAAAGAATAAGACTACGTAAGATTTCTGACTGCTGGAAATAGCCAGAGCAATGTCCAGATCCTTGATGCCGAGCAGGACCACCCGCTGTTTTTCAGAAAGAATCTTGACTGCTTCAATATAGTCCCTCAGCTCAGCCGCTTTTTCAAAGTGGAGCAGCTCTGACTCTTCCTGCATTTTCTCTGCAAGCATATCCGTCAGAGGCTTGGTTTTACCGTTCAAGAACTCGATGACCTGCTCCACGTCCTGCATATAAGATTCCCTGCTCACCTTCCCGTGCAGATACCTCTGCACTGATTAATATGGTAATTCAAGCAAGGCTTTATGATTTCCGGAAATTTTCTTGTGGCACACCTTTTGAGAGCAAATATGTTATTTAAAAGATCAATGGTCTGATTCACCGCTCCTGCATCACTGTACGGTCCAAAATACTTGCCGTCATCCTTTTCAATCCTTCTGGTCTTGACCAGTCTTGGATACGGCTCATTCATGGTCAGCTTGATATAGGGATAGGTTTTGTCATCCCTCAATAATACATTGTATTTCGGCATGTACCGCTTAATCAGCGTACACTCCAAAATCAGAGCTTCCATCTCTGTCGCAGTAGTAATATATTCAAATTCTTCAATATGGCTCACCATAGCCCGCACTTTTGCCGGCATGTTCTTAGGCGACTGAAAATACTGGCGCACCCGGTTTTTCAAAGAAATGGCCTTTCCTACATAAATAACCTGCCCCAGTTTATCCTTATATTTTTTTAAATTTTCTTTAATATCAAACATTTCTACCTGTTCATATAGTTTTCTCTATTGTAATACAATTTATCCTTTTCCCTGTCCATGGCAATTCTCAGAGCGCGCTGCTGTCTTCTGAGCTTTCTGCGCTTTATATTTTGATATCTCATATAAAGCAATATTCCCACAGCCGCGGCAGCTATTGCCACAGCGGTTCCAATGCCTGCTGCAATTTTAACTGCGCCCTTGTCCAGTCCGCTAAAGGCAGAAAAAATACCGCCCTTTTCGACCGTCTCTCCTGAAACGACAGGGACAGATCCCAAAAGCTCTCCATTTCGGAAAAAGTCAACACTTCCGAACTTTTGTCCCGCCTGAACGGGAGCCTTGACTTTTTCCGCCGTTTTTACGACCTTCTGAATCTGCTTTGCGGTCTGATTGACAGGAAGCGTCACATATCCGTTTTGCTTCGCCACCAGCGGAGCCTGCCTTTGGGCACCGCGGTTTACCTTTATGATACCCGCAGCTGCGCCTTTATTAACAAGCTTGACCGTATGATAGTTTTCAAATCCCCAGTCCAAAAGGGCTATAGAGTCCCCGAACCGCCCGGAATCAGTAGATTTCATGACCACAGCGATCAGCTCTGTTCCGTTTCTCTCCGCTCCGGCGACCAGACAACCTCCTGCCTGCCCGGTATATCCGGTCTTTATTCCGACTACACCGTCATATTTGGCCGGGCGAAGTACACCGTTCACGGAAACCTTTGTCTTATTGTCATAAAGCAGCCGGTTAGTATTGTATAAATATCTCGGTTCCTCCTGTTTGTTGGTAGGCTGGATGGTATATTTATAGGTGCTCACATATTGCCTGAAAACAGGATTTTCCATAGCTGTTTTTGCAATCACGGCCAGATCGCGGGCAGTTGTCACATGTCCTTCCAGATGCAGTCCATTCGGATTGCGGAAATTCGTATTTTCAGCTCCTAATTCCTTGGCTTTTTGGTTCATCATCACCGCAAAGTTATCCACACTTCCCGCCATTTCCACAGCTAAAGCGACTGCCGCATCATTAGCAGATTCCAAAAATAAGGCATACAGCAAATCCCTCACTGTAATTTTTTCACCTTCCATCAGGTATATTCTGCTTCCCTCTGTAAAAGGAGTTTCAGCATCAATAGTTACCACCTTATCCAGCGGCAGCTTCTCTATTGCTAAAAGGCCTGTGATGATCTTCGTCGTACTTGCAGGCTCTTCTTGTATATCCATTCCCTTATTGTACAAAACGGTGCCCGTCCTTGCATCGATTAAAACCCCTGTTTCTGCCACGATAGACGGTGCTGCTGTGATTGCCGGTGTTTTCGCACCATTTGTCTCTGCAAAGACAGCCGCAGTATTGGCTCCCAGATTTGCAATCAAGGAAAATAACACAATCATTACTGTAATCGTTTTCTTCATTGCTTCCCCAAATCTAAATCTCTTTCTCAAAATTTTTCAAAAAAATAATCTGCTAATTCATATCCGCTTCCAAAGCTTTTTCCCATCCTGCCGGAATCCTCATTAAAAGCTCTGGCTCTATCCTGCTTCTGCTCCCCTGTGCTGTCATAGAGCACAAAGGGTACCGGGTCAGAGGAATGAGTCCGAAGGCAAAGCGGAGTTCTGTGATCGGGAACCACCAGCACTCTGAATGCTTCTCCCGCATCCCTTAAATAATCTATGACCGGCTTTGCAATTTTTTCATCGATCAGCTCCATACACTTTATTTTTCCCGGCTGATCTCCCTGGTGAGAGCATTCGTCCGGTCCCTCCAAGTGCATGTAGACAAAGTCCTTCCCGTTTTTAAACTCCTGTATGGCTGCCTGTGCTTTTCCGTCATAGTTGGTATGTATCGTACCGGTAGCACCTTCCACATCCACAGAATCCAAGCCCGCACAGATAGCGATTCCCTTGATCAGATCCACGGCAGAAATGGCCGTTCCCGTGATCTTATATTTATCATAGAAGGAAGATAAGCTTGGTTTCTTTCCCTGGCCCCAGATCCACGCGGTGTTGGCAGGATTCAGTCCTCTGGCCTTTCTCGCCTGATTCACAGGATGCTTCCGTAGGATTTCATAGCTTTTTTTCATTAATTCTGTAATAAATTCGGCGTCCTGTGTCGCCGCACCTTCCACCAGTCCTTCCCCTTTAGGAAGATGAGCTCCCACTGGCTTTCCCAGTACATCGTGTGGAGGCGTCAGCTGATAGTCTGTCGATCCTTCTTTTGCGATCATACAGTGGCGATAACTCACTCCTGTATAGAATCGAAGCTTTTCGCTTCCCAATTCCTGCTGGATGGCTTTGATCAACGCATCCGCTTCTTCTGTAGTAATATCTCCAGAACTGTGATCCGTAATAATTAAGTCTTCATAAGCGGTTGTGGTGGTTTCATCGGCGGGCTTACCCGTTTCAGGATCCACCAATGTAATAATGTTCGTTCTGAAAGCCACATCCGTATCCGACATATCAATGCCGATGCTGGCTGCTTCCAGCGGAGATCTTCCGGTCAGATAGACCGCCGGATCATACCCCATAACAGACAGGTTCGCCGCATCGCTTCCCGGTGCGACTCCTTCCGGTATGGTCTGCACCATACCGACCTCGCCCTTTGCCGCCAGCCCGTTGATCACAGGCATGTTTGCGGTCTCAAGCGGCGTTTTTCCGCCCAGGCTTTCAATTTTTTCGTCCCCCGCTCCATCGGGGACTATAATAAAATACTTCATGATACTTCCTCATTTTACTTCGTTTCATTAAAAATTAAAAGTGATAAAAACTTTGCATTTTTACCACTTTTTATTCTATCATATTTCTGCGTTCTAATATATGAAATTTTTATGGTTTTTTATTCCACCCATTTATTTTGCGTTTTCCTCTTCAAACTTCTTCATGAAAGCGATGAGTGTATCCACGCCTTCCATTGGCATGGCGTTGTAAATACTTGCTCTCATTCCTCCAATAGAGCGATGTCCGCCAAGGTTTACCAGTCCTTTTTCCTTTGCTTCTGCGATAAACTTCTTATCCAGTTCCCCATCGCCCGTTACAAATACCACATTCATGAGAGAACGGCTGTCCTCCTGAACCGGGCACTTATACATCTTACTTTCATCGATATACTTATAAAGCTTTCCTGCCTTTTCAACGTCCAACTGGTGAAGCGGAGGAATCCCGCCGTTCTTTAAAATATGCTTGAACACTTCTCCTGCCACATAAATCGTAAAGCACGGAGGGGTGTTATACATGGAACCGTTTTCCGCATGCACTTTATAATCCAAATAGGTAGGAGTCTCTGCCGGAGCAAATCCGATCAGGTCTTCCCGAATGATGACGAGGGTCACACCGGCCGGTGCAATGTTCTTCTGCGCCCCTGCATAAATCAGTCCAAACTTGGTCACATCGATTTCTTCTGAAAGGATGCAGGAGGACATATCTGCCACCAGCGGGATATCGCCTGTATCTGGGATATAACCGTAGTGCGTTCCATAAATCGTATTATTAAAAGTAATATGTACATAATCCGCATCTGCCCGAAAATCTTCCTTCTTTACTTTAGGAATATAGGAGAAGGTCGTATCCTCTGAGGATGGCACGATTTTAATGTCTCCGAATTTTTTAGCCTCTGCCGCGGCTTTTTTAGCCCATGTACCGGTTACAATGTAGTCCGCTTTCTTGGACTTTCTCAGAAGGTTCATAGCCACCATGGAAAATTGCAGGGTTCCTCCCCCTTGAAGGAATAGCACCTTATAGTTCTCCGGAATCTTCATGAGAGTCCTCAAGTTCGCTTCTGCTTCATCAATAATCGCCTGAAATTCTTTGGAACGGTGGCTCATCTCCATAACGGACTGTCCGCATCCCATATAATTTGTTAGCTGTGCCGCTACATTTTCCATCACCTCTAAAGGCAGCATAGATGGTCCAGCTGAAAAGTTATATACTCTGCCGTTGTTTTTGTTCATCAAAAATTCACCTCTTTCATATAATTTATTGTTACTAAAAAACAATATTTTGGGTTTTCTAATGTTAATTAAATGTCATTATAGCACTTTACTCATGGCTAGTAAAGTGGTATAATGTGCTCCAAGATAAATTTTTTCATGTGTTTATCACAAAATTTCTATTAAAATTTGTTATGAGGTGACAAAAATGTATAATATCGCAACACTAAATAAAATATCTCCTGTAGGCCTCGGCCGTCTTACAGACCAATATACAATTACTGAAGACATAAATTCAGCAAACGGTGTTCTGGTAAGAAGCCAAGATATGCTTTCCATGGAATTCTCCCAAAATCTGCTGGCTATTGCAAGAGCCGGGGCGGGAGTCAACAACATTCCGGTCAGCCGGTGCGCAGAAGAAGGAATCGTGGTCTTTAACACACCGGGTGCCAATGCAAACGCTGTAAAGGAACTGGTACTGGCTGGTCTGTTCCTTGGATCCAGAAACATTCCGGATGCCATTACATGGTCCTACGGGCTGGTGGGAAACGAAGATGCCGCAAAGGCTGTAGAAAAAGGGAAAAGCCAGTTTGCCGGCAATGAAATAAAAGGCAAGACGTTAGGCGTCATCGGTCTTGGAGCTATCGGGGTTTCAGTTGCTAATGCGGCTGAAAAGCTGGGGATGAAGGTCATCGGTAACGACCCCTACATGACCCTGCATGCCGCCCATAATCTCTCCAACACGATTCCTGTTGTACATAGCCTGGAAGAGCTGCTTCCAAATTGTGATTATATATCCATCCACGTTCCGGCTATGGATAAAACAAAAGGAATGATCAATAAAGATACCATTGCCCTGATGAAAGACGGCATGATCTTCCTGAACTTTTCCAGAGATAAGCTGGTAAACGACGAAGATATGCTGGTGGCACTGGCCTCCGGCAAAATAAAAAAATACATTACGGACTTCCCAAATAACAAACTGGTGGGAAAAGAAGGAGTGATCTGCATTCCTCATCTGGGTGCTTCCACAGAAGAAGCCGAGGATAACTGTGCGGTCATGGCTACCGAAGAGCTGATGGATTATATCGAAAGCGGAAATATTACAAACTCTGTAAATTATCCGGACTGCAGCTTAGGTTCTGTGACCGGAACAAGAATCTGCGTCTTGAACAAGAACATTCCGGCCATGCTGAGTGCGGTGACCAGTGCTGTATCCGATCTGAACCTGAATATCAACAACCTCTTAAATAAGAGTAAAGGCGATTACGCCTGCACCCTTCTGGATATTGACGGTACGGTAACAGAAGCGGAAGTTGCGTCTAAGCTGAACGTTCCGGGTATTATCAAAATCCGAATCATTACAAAATAGTAAGGCTTTTACCAAACAATAACCCCGCATAGTCGAAAGTTTTTATAGAGCAAAAATGAATTCCCCACGGAAATCTACGGATTTCAATGGGGAATTGTTGTATCTGCCCATACCTTGTTGCACAGGATTCCTAAGACCAGCGCCCATGCCAAAAAGTAGAACCACATCATAACAGCTACCAGTGCCGCCATGGAACCGTACAGAATATCATAATTGGAAATATACTCGGTATAAATCTTATATACGGATGTCACGACCAACATGCCCACAGAAGCAAAGATGCTCCCCGGCATGATCTGTCTGAATTTCAGCCTATGAGAAGGCAGGATATAATAGGTGTAGCTGACCATCAGAAAATAAAGAGCCATGGTGATCGGCCACCGGATTACCAGCCAGAACAGATCCACCTCATAATTGAGTCCAATATTACGCATCAATGCCGCCGCCACGATCTTGAGGATCAATTCACCATAGACCAGTATGACCAATCCAAAAGCCAGCGTAAAAAGAGTGACTATCATGGTCTTAATCGCTCTTATTCTTTCACGCCAATACCCTTTTCCGGTGCTTCGCCCTCCGGTAAGCGTATAGTTAGCGATCCGCATCAGCGCAAATTCAGCACGGGATGCCGCCCACAGGGTGATTCCGATAAAGGCAATATTCATACCGCTGGTGGACTGACTGGATATTAATTTCAGCACAATATCCGCCGCGTCGCTGGCCACATACTTCTGAATCAAAACACTGAGTGCGTCCAGGGATATGGAGAAAAAACCTAAAAGCTGTGAAAGCACAATCAAGGTAGGAACAATAGACATCAGAAAATAAAAGCCCACTTGGGCGGCAAAGCCTTGATAATATGGATCCCGCATCTGCTTCACGCCCAATACGATCATTTGAAAAATTCTTTTTTTATTCATAGTCCACCTTTTAAATAATGGAATTGTTCCAATTGTTTTTGCAACTCTGCCAGTGCCTTTGCCCGGTGGCTGATTTTATTTTTTTCCTCCGGCGGAATCTCTCCGAAGCTCACTTCATAGCCTAACGGCCTGAACAGAGGATCATATCCGAAGCCGTTGCTTCCGGAAGCTTCGAATAGAATATGTCCCTCGCATTCCCCCCTTGCCACGACCTTACTTCCGTTGGGATAGACCATGGTGATAACAGAAACAAACCGAGCGGTTCTCTTTTCCATAGGAACGTCTTTCAAAAGCTCCAGCAATTTCTGATTGTTTTTCTGATCGTTTCCTTCCTCTCCGGCAAATCTCGCCGAATATACGCCTGGTGCTCCGTCCAGAGCATCGACCATTAGTCCCGAATCATCCGCAATGGTGATCTGATTGCACATCATGCAGATTTCTCTGGCTTTTTTCAGGGAATTGGCTTCAAAGGTCTCTCCATCCTCATCAATCTTTACCTTTGGCAGCCCAAACTCATCCCTGCCTACGATAGTCATACCAAATTTCTCTGTAATAGCTTCCATTTCATTGATTTTATGCTGATTCTGCGAAGCCGCAACTACGATCATTGTCATTTCTTTGTCCTCCATTTGTCTTTTGTTGACTTTATTTTTCATCTTTTAGATAAATCTTTCCTGTTGATTGGTTCTATCTTTCCCATCATTTTGTAATAATCGCTTTTACACCGATGATGACCAGAATAATACCGCCCAGAATTTCAGCTTGACTGCCCAGGATGTCCCCAAACTTACGCCCTATTTCAATGGCGGCAGTTGTCATGATCACGGTAACAACGGCAATGACGGCAACAGCCGGAAGAATATTTACCTGCATGGCACTGAACCCAACACCTACAGCGAAGGCATCCAGGCTTGTTGCAACGGCCTGGCACAGGAGAATACCCGAACCCAGTTCTTTGCACCCACAGACCCTTTCAGAAGGATTCGTGTGCTCTACCCCTTCTTTTATCATGTTTCCGCCGATAATGCCCAAGATCAAAAGAATCACAATGCCTGCATACTTTGAAATAAATTCATCGAATAAACTGCCGGCAAAATTCCCGATCAAAGGCATGAAGCCCTGAAAGGCTCCAAAAAACAGGGGCATGGCGATATACTCTCTGGCTTTTAGGTTTCTGTACACCATCCCATTCGTCATAGATACGGCTACAGCATCCATTGCCAGACCTATACCAATTAGAATGATTTCTGTCAATGTCATCTCTTCTATTATTTTCCTTTTTGCTTAAATTATGTTTATGGTTCAATTTGCGTTTATTATACCGCACAAACTACGTCGACGCACGATTCAATGATTCCTTCTTTACGGTGAAGCTGTATTTTTTATGGAATCATTATACCATGAATTGGTAGACCTTCAAAGAATAATGATGTAATATAAACCTATATTACAATTTATTAATTTGGAAAATAAAAAATAACTGTTTCTGTCAAAGGAGTGTGATAAATATGAAAATAGTTATATTGGACGGAGCCACAGTGGATCCGGGACTTTCCTGGGACGGCCTTCGGGCTCTGGGAGAGCTGACAGTGTACCCCCGTACCCCAGAAGAACTGGTGCGGGAGCGGATCGGTGATGCCGAGGCTCTTTTCATCAACAAAATATCTCTTAACAAAGAGCTTTTGACCCAATGCCCAAAGCTTAAATTTATAGGAGTGATGGCAACAGGATACAATAACGTAGATATAGATGCCTGCCGGGAACTGGGAATCGCCGTGTGCAACATTCCTTCTTATTCTACCGATTCCGTGGCTCAGCATACCTTTGCACTCATTCTGGAAATCTGCAATCAGGTGGCACTGCACAATCAGTCGGTCAAAGAGGGCGAATGGTTCCGTTCCGAAGATTTTTGCTACTGGAAAGCTCCTATTCTGCTTTTAAAGGGAAAAAGTCTCGGCATCGTCGGATATGGTCATATCGGAAAAAGAGTTGCAGAAATTGCTTCCGCTTTTGGGATGACGGTTCATATATACAGCCGAGATCAGGAACAGACCATAAAATCAGATATTCTGTCCCTTCACTGTCCGGCAACCGAAAGCAACAAGGGATTTATTAATAAGGACTTTATCGACCGGATGAAGGACGGAGCCATTTTGATCAATACAGCTCGCGGCGTGCTTCTCAATGAGGCGGATGTGGCAGAGGCGCTTAAGACCGGCAAATTAGCGGCAGCGGGAGTAGATGTCCTGGCCAGTGAGCCTGCTGATCCGGCTAATCCGCTGGTAGCTCTGCCTAACTGTTTTATTACCCCGCATATGTGCTGGACGCCTAAAGAAATGCGTCAGATCATTATAGACGGCTGCATTTCCAATTTAAAATCCTTTCTGTCCGGGGAATCCCTAAACCGGGTAGATCTGTGAATTTTGTTGAAAACTCTTTACTTCATTATTTAGATATTATAAAATAATCACGACGAAAATCTACGAACCAAGGATTTATGGCTTTTAAAGACTTGTCGCACCAGATTATTTGTAATCAATCGTAGGGAGAATAAAAATGATTTCACAGTTAAATATATTGGATACGGTAGAGATTTGTGTCACGGACAAAAATATGCAAAAGCATTATTACAAAACAAAGATTCAGGATATCGATTCAGAGGATACCTTTTCTACCATGCTTCCAACCTCTGAAACAGGACGGCCTGTATTATTTTTTAAAGATCAGCCGTATGAGCTTTATGCCAAAACCCAGGGCGGGATTGTGTTATGGGTCATCCGCTATATTTGTACGGAGAGAATCGACAATCTGCGCTCCTGTAAATTCCAAGTGCTCTCAGGACCGCAATGCACTCAGAGACGCGAATTTTTCAGACAGCCCGTAAACGTAGCCTCCACATTTCATCTGATAAAAGACGGAGCAAATATGGATCAGATTCAGCATGAGGGAAAAATTTTAGATCTCAGCGGCGGAGGCTGCTCCTTTATGTGCAACGATTCGCTGACTCTTCATGCCCTTCTGTTCTTCCAGTTCACTTTCCGTGAAACGGTGTTTGAATTTCATTGTGAAATTCTTGACAGAATAGATTACACGGAGTCCAGAGCGGCCTGGAACTATAAATACCGGGTAAAGTGGATACAGCCTGATCCCAAAGAAGTAGAAAATCTTATTAAGCTTGTATTTGCCCAACAGAGGGAAATGATCCTGAGCAATTAGGCTCGGAAATTGGAGAAATGAATTATGAAAAAAATCTTGCTGCTTTTTTTAATATGCACTGTACTTTTAAGTATGAGTGCCTGCGGAAAGGATGCGGAAGAGACCTCAGACCAAGCCTATCCGGCCAGTACGGAAGCTTCCTCTGATAAAAACGACACGACTGCTTTGGATACCGGGAGCTCCGGAAGTATAGATTTATCAACGGCCCGTTCTTCAGAACAAGGAATTGAAAACACAGCCAAACGCCTTATAAATGCTCTTGACGGAGTGCAGATCGATACCTTGACCGTCATGGGAGCGGCTAATGCATCTGAACCCGGTCAGTATAAGATCTATGCCATCATTACATGGGATAGAAAGCATAATCCGGCTGACAGCCAGAAAATCCTTCAGGACTATTCAGACAGCATTGCCAATTCTGCCGATGTGGAGTTGGGCAATATCCAAGATCTTTCTCTGGTCTGGCTTGTTCCAAGTTTACAGGGAAGAGCCTCTATAACGTATGAAAAAACAGAAGGCATGCTGGCTTTAAAAGAAGAAGCGTATGACAAAGGCTTTGGAAATTTATCCGGAGAAACCAGCGGTTCTGCTTTGCAGGCCAATCCGGATACCGCTGCATCAAACGCTGCAGCAGGATCCGCAGTGACCAATTAAATTATTTCCTTCTTATCTGGAAAAAGTCAGATATTGAAGCAAACCGGTAGAATAGTAATCTCCGATTAATGAAGTTAAATTTAAGATCGAATCAAATACCTCTACATTTTGTCTGAATTGCCCGTTTTGAAATGTGGTGGATTGACTGATTGTTTTCTGATCGAATTGATATAAGAGGTTTTTCCATTCACTTTCTACCCAATATGGATTGATTTCTGCCAAAAAAGCGGCTCTCCGATCTGTATTTTCATACAACTGCCTTGTATATTCCGCTACCGCATCTTCATCCCCTCTGATCTGAGCGTCCACTAAGGCATCAAAAATATTCAGGGCATTAGATAAAAGAATAACGTATTGATCTGCCAAATATTCTCCGAAAATCAAGCTGAATGTGCTGGTAAATCTTATCAGCAAATCGTTTAACTTTCCCCTTATGGCGTCTATATCGCCCAACCCGCCATGCTTACTTGCCAAATAAGCTCTCATCCAGGTAGCTAAATCCCTCCAGGCTGTTCTCGACTGAAAGATCAAGTTCAGCTGGCTTTCCGGAATGCAAGAAGTCTGCATCATACGGATCAACGTCATTCCAACCCCTCCTTTTTTCCCAAACGATACAGTATATTATTTCAAACCGTTGTTTATTACCCTCACAAAATTTTAAATACGGACTGCTTGATTCATTCCAACAGGCCATATTTCTCCTTTAAAGATAAAATACGCAATACACTTTCATCCATTCGTTTTTCACTGATCGTCCCGTTTTTTACAGCATCATAAATTCCATTATAAGCTTCCTCAAATTGTTCCGGCATTAAGATCATATCAGCTCCCCCTGCAATAGCTTTAACCGCAGCAGTATCCGAGGTATATTCCTGAGTAATGGCCCCCATTGCCATCGAATCCGTGATAACCACACCATTATAATCCAGCTCGTTTCTCAGCTTTCCTTCAATCATTTCATGGGAGAGAGAGGATGGGAGCCCATCAGAGGTGATGTTGGGTGCTGTAATATGAGCAATCATGATCATATCCGTATTTTTAAACGCACTAATAAATGGAATGAGTTCGCATTGCTTTAGTTCCTCCCACGTTTTTTCCGTGGATACAAATCCCTTATGCGTGTCCCCTTTTGTATCGCCATGTCCGGGGAAATGCTTTACGCAGGTCATAATGCCCGCTTCATGAAATCCCTCGATCTCTGCCGATACCATTTTTGCCACCAGTTGGGGGTCACTTCCGAAGGAACGATTTCCGATCACAATATTTTCTGGGTTTGTGTTCACATCTGCTACCGGAGCAAAATCTAAATTAAATCCATATCTTTTTAGGTAGGAACCTATCGTAAGCCCCACGTCTTGTGCATTTTTACTGTCCGAGGTTCGTCCCACCGCTTCCATACTTTCATATTTTTTTACATCAAACCCCGTTGAGTTGGCAATTCTGGACACAGAACCACCTTCCTCATCAACGCCTACAAATAATGGGATTTCACTTTGTTCTTGCAGGGCGTCAATAAAACCGGTCAACTGTTCAGGAGATAAAATATTTTTTTGAAAGATCGCAATACCGCCAATGTGATATTGTTTCAAAGATTCAATCATTTGATCACTCAATTCCGTCACACCGTATTTTGTTGAGTTGCTGATCTGCTCCGGAGTAAGATTCGGATCAAGAGAGTCCGGGCGGATAATAAAAAGCTGCCCGATCTTTTCCTCCAGGGTCATACCTTGCAGGACTTGCTCTGCTTTTGACAAGGGTTCATCCGCCGGTGCTTTATTGATCGAATCCGGCTTTTCTTCACTGGGTGCACTGCATGAAGTGAGAATTAGCAGGAGGATAAGGGTTACTATATTAAAAATTGTCTTTTTCATTTTTGCTCTCCTCTATCAAAATATCTTTTACCATTTTTTATTATAACAATTTAAAAACCCTTGGAGTTCTTATAATAAAATTTATAGTAAAAATCCTAGAAAAAAAAGAATATCCAAGATATTCTTTTTGGGCCTAACTAATTTACAATAGGCATCATAAATTATTCTTTTGCTGTAGTTTCCGCAAATTCCTCCAACTTACGCAAGTAGCTGAATACCACATATATAGCTAATATTACTATGAAAATTATTATGGTAAAAATTGTTTGCCATCCATAGGAAAATGAAGTAATCGCCTTTGCTAATGTCACCAAGTCAGTAAGTTGATTCACAATAAGACCCACAATTCCCGCAAGTAGTATTGTCTCAACCAAAAAACGACGCCACTCTCTTAGTTGTAATTTCTTAACCTCTCCAACAAGATCCTTTTTAAGCTGTCCCCTAGTTCTTTCCTTTAAAAGCTTGCCATAAAATGATGGATTTACATGTTGTGACGTTACTATTAGCCCTAATTTATTAAATGTTGTTCTCGGTCTTATATGGGCAGCTAAATCATCCGGCATATTTATAGTCTCCAATATAGTTGTTAGCACATATTCGTTTGGCCTTAAATAATATCCTTCTTTCCCTTGCCATCTGCATATAGATTATTAAATTTATTCGGATTCTTGACTCTATCAATTATTTCAGTATACGAAATCAACACGTTATCACCTCAACTCCTATTTTTAACCCTTAAAAAGTTCAAATCTGTATTTTTGACCCGTAATATTGTCTTCTCTATCTAAAGGTATTTCTTCTAAAAACATGTCTAATGCTCTTATATATGATTTATATGGCTCATATAATGCTTGGTATGAAACATACATTTTCCCTGTTTCAGTATCTTCCACTAAATCATGCACATAATATAAATCTCCTTTAAAATGTCTATATGGGCGTTTTATAATAATTTCATTTCGCATTTTAATTTCTCCAAGATATAATGTATTAGATTATCACTATTGGCATTCTATGTCAACAATTGGGTCAAAAGTATTGGATTCAGAATTGTAGGATTACAATACATGTGTTACATTAAGACAAAATTAAATACGGGAAACACTAAAATTATGTTATGCTTCA
>ENA-UOOI01001153-UOOI01001153.1-fermentation-metagenome-genome-assembly--contig:-NODE-1153-length-29122-cov-4.734200_pt1 | contig 29122 bp, 23 predicted proteins | sample MGYA00245779_ERZ724027 | MGnify/ENA primary metagenome ERZ724027 (study PRJEB28704, sample SAMN03018318) | fermentation metagenome | biome: anthropogenic terrestrial biome; feature: soil; material...
TAAAAAGAGGAAGACTATTGAGATAGGAGTTATTCCCCCGGATAAAGTATATGCAGTTGCTCCTATTGGCACTCGAGAGGATATTGTACTTGAAAAGGTAAAATCAAAGGCAAATTGGATTATAAAGAAACTCTTTAGTTTCAAAGACATGGAATATTTGCGTATAAACAGAGAGTTCGTAAACGGCGAATCATTTATGTACCTTGGCAGGAACTATTCCCTTCAGATAATCAAGGATGCAAGCATAAAAAGAGCAGAAGTCAAGATATATAGAGGAAAGTTTTATGTGACTGCGCCGAAAGTCAATGAGGATATCATAAAGAGTGCAATGGAAAAATGGTACAGGGAAAAGACTCTCGAAAAGGTAGAAGAAAGGATAAAATATTATGAGCCTATGCTGAATAAGAGTCCTAATGGAATAGGAGCTAAGGAGCAGAAGAAAAGATGGGCAAGTTGTACGCCAGCAAATAAACTGTATTTCAATTGGAGATGTGTAATGGCACCTTCACCTGTTCTTGACTATATCATAGTACATGAGATGTGCCATATGTTCTATAAGAATCATTCTCAGCAATTTTGGGACATGGTCGCAGCAGTATTGCCGGATTATGCAGGTAGAAAAGAATGGCTTAAAAATTATGGAGTGAGGATGGATTTGTAAATATGCATAGGAGAAGCGGAAACATATTAAACAGTATTTAGTAAACATTTATTATTTTGTTGATGTATATATTTTTAAATTGAGCCAAGATTTTAGTGATGATCCTTATGAAGCAGTTGCAGCGCTCCTTGAAAAGGGATATCGAATCAATATCCCTTTTCAAGGTTTATTACATTTATCATGTTTTCACCGTTTAGATACGCTTCAAGGTTATGTTCTATTATTTCCATGGACCGCTCTAAATATTTTGATGATTCACCGCATACGTGAGGGGTGATTATGACATTTTCCATCCTCCAGAGAGGGCTGCTTTTAGGAAGCGGTTCCTCATCGAATACGTCCAGTACCGCGGACATTATCCTTTTTTCGCGAAGTGCCTCTATAAGGTCCTCTTCATTTACAGTAGCACCTCTGCCGATGTTAATAAAGCAGGCTGTTTTTTTCATAAGGCTAAAATAATGCCTGTCTATGATTTTATCTGTCTTTGGTGTATGAGGAAGGATGTTTATGATATAATCGCTTTTCTTAAAGACTTCTTCCATGCCATCCTCTCCATAGACTTTTTCTACATATTCTACATTTTGAGGCGTCCTCTTTACACCTACAACATGCATTCCCAATGCAGAAGCCTTTCTCGCAGTCTCACGGCCGATACTTCCAAGGCCTAATATACCTGCAGTGGACCCGTTTATCTCATTCTGAGGTATGCTGTCATCCCATTTGCCATTTACCTGGTTTCTGAAAATTATGCTGCTGTTTCGCGCAAGGCTTATCATGGCCCATATTGCATATTCGGACATCTGATTTTTATGGATGCCCTTACCGTTTGTAAGCATGATGCCCTTCTTGCTTATTAAGTCAAGAGGAAGACCGTCCACACCTGCGCTTAGCACCTGCACCCATTTTAATTTTTTTGCTTTCTCAAGCATTTCCCTGTTGCATGCGAAGGTTATAAACATTTCAGCGTCTTCGATATTTTTCAACATTTCATCCTTGTTTTTGCAGACAGTAATTGAAATGTCGTCCTTATGTTTTGCAATCAATTTCGAAGCGAATTCATCCGGAAAACCATTACAGATAAGAAGTTTTTTCATTTTTTCCCTCCCGATCATATTTTATAATTATCTATATAATTCAATATTCCAAATTTCAGGTCAGATTCCCTTTGTTCTCATTGCCCTAAGTGAATTTACCACGGCTATCAAGGCAACTCCCACATCCGAAAATACAGCTTCCCACATGTTTGCCAAACCGAGAGCGCCTAAGGATAAAATGGCTATCTTCACTCCCAATGCAAAAATAATATTCTCCCATACGATGCGCTTTGTTTTTTTGGCTATCTTTATGGCGCTAACGAGCTTTGACGGTTCATCTGTCATTAATACTACATCGGCTGCCTCTATGGCCGCATCAGAACCCAAACCGCCCATGGCAACACCGACGTCGGCCCTTGCAAGTACAGGAGCATCATTTATGCCATCGCCGACAAAGATAAGCTTTCCATTGGATGTCTTTTCTTTATTTAGACTTTCGAGCCTTTCAACCTTTTGATCCGGTAAAAGCCCGGTATAAATTTCATCAAGCCCAAGCTGCCTGCCTATACGCTCACCTATTGTTTTGCTGTCGCCTGTAAGCATTACAAGTTTTCTGACGCCTATATCCTTGAGGGCGTTCAAGGCTTTTGCAGAATCTTCCTTTACTTCGTCGGATATGATTATAAATCCGGCATATTCTCCATCAACTGCCAAATGTACTGCCGTTCCCATGGCGTCTGTTTCATCACAGGCTATATTTTCATTTTCCATAAGCCTTGTATTGCCGGCAAGTATTTGCTTACCCTTTACTTTTACCCTTATCCCCTGGCCGGGAATTTCGCTGTAATCCTGTATTTCATCCTTGCTTATTTCCCCGCCGTATGCCTGACGGATGGAAAGGGCGATGGGGTGGTTTGAATAGCTCTCGGCAAATGCGGCGTATTCCAATAACTCGCTGCTTGAGAAACTATTTTCAGGATTTATTTGTGTAACTTTAAATACTCCTTTTGTAAGTGTTCCGGTTTTATCGAATACGATTATATCCGCATTATTTAAGGCTTCCAGGTAGTTGCTGCCCTTTACCAGTATGCCGCATTTGGATGCGCCGCCGATGCCGCCGAAGAAGCCCAAGGGGATGGATACAACCAACGCGCAGGGACAGGATATGACAAGGAATATCAAAGCCCTGTACAACCAATTTGAAAATAGGGCGCCCGGCAATATAAGCGGTGGAACCGTTGCTATGAGCAGCGCTGCTATTGTGACAGCAGGTGTGTAATATCTTGCAAATTTGGTAATGAAATTTTCAGTAGGAGCCTTACGGCTGCTGGCATTTTGTACCAGGTCAAGTATCTTTGACACTGTGGATTCTCTGAATTTCTTTAATACTTGGACTTCTAAAAGCCCGTTCTTGTTTATAAAACCGCTCAGGATATCGTCTCCCGCTTTGACTTCCCGCGGAACCGATTCGCCGGTTAAAGCGGACGTATCTACCATTGACATTCCTTCGATAATTTTACCGTCAAGGGGTACTTTTTCTCCCGGCTTTATTATGATAATATCGCCTATCCCCACATCTTCCGGCGATACTTTTTTAATATCATTACCGGTTTTTAAATTGGCAAAATCGGGGCGTATGTCCATAAGTGCAGCGATAGATCTTCTCGAATGGTCCACGGCGATATTTTGCAGGAGCATGCCAACCTGGAAAAACAGCATTACCGCTACCCCTTCGGGGAATTCGCCTATTGCAAAAGCGCCGATAGTCGCAATGCTCATCAGGGAATTTTCGTCAAAAATCCGGCCTCTCGCAATGTTCTTTACAGCTTTAAAAACTACTTCGCCGCCCGATAGTACATAGCTTATTAAGAAGAATGAAAGATTGAGATAAGACGGAAGTTTAAAAAAAATCGCAGCTGCAAAAAATGCTGCGGATATTCCAAAACGGGTAGCCTTTTTAAAAACAACATCGTTCGTATTTCTATCCGTACTTTTTGCTCTGCAGGATAGACAATCGTATCTATCTTCCGCATTGTCTAAAACGCAGACATCCGGCTCGATGGTTTTGACAAGATTCTTTATTTCAGATGTAATATCGTCTGTATCGTTTTTAGTGTTTGTTTCAAATGTAAGCTTTTTAGTGACTAAGTTAAATGTTGCTGAATTTACGCCCTTTATTTTATTTATGCCTGCTTCGATTTTCGCAGCACAGTCTGCGCATTCCAAGCCTTCCAGAATCAGTTCTTTTTTATTTGCCCCATCCATTGGAAAATCTCCTTTCAAAATTATAATTCGTTTATATGATTTAAACCTTGGTCGAATATTTGCCTTATGTGTTCATCATCAAGTGAATAGAATACGACTTTACCTTCTCTCCTGAATTTAACGAGTCTGGCCTGCTTCAGTACTCTCAATTGGTGGGAAATCGCCGATTGGGTCATATTCAAAAGAGCTGCCAGGTCACAAACGCACATTTCAGATTCATCGAGAGCCCAGAGCATTTTTACTCTTGTAGTATCACCGAAGACTTTAAAAAGATCTGCAAGATCGTATAGATTTTCGTCAGGAGGCATTTTGGCTTTAACCATATTTACAATGTCCTGATGTATAATAGTGCAGTCGCATTTTTCAATTTCGTCTTTATGCTCAGCCATAGAATCACCTCATTTTCTGAATAAATGAACAATTGAGTATATGTTCATATGAGTATAATATATTAAATACATGAATATGTCAATAGACGGGTAGATAAAAAGGTGCATATCTTATATTCTTAAAATAATATACATACACCTTGATATAAAAGTATTGCAGCTGAAATAAGAACGCATATGTATTCATATATGACATATACATAAAATGAACAATTTTAGGAGGTCGATAAAATGGCTGAGATTAAAAATGATTTGACCATGCAAGCTGACGAATCTTTTTTAGAAAGCCTGTGCTGTTTTGATGGAGCGATTGAAATAATAATCCTCAAATAATCTGTATGCATCAATAATAAGGGAGAGATAATATATGGATTTATTTTATATAGTAATCGCATTAATAATCTTTGCAGTCTTTGCAGGTTTGCTTGTTTTTCTTCAGAAAAAACAAGTATCATTTACAGTAAGGACATTAATCGCTTTGGGCCTTGGTATTATTTTCGGATCTGCTCTTCAGATGGCATTCGGGGCAGAAGGCAGTGTCACTCAGGGCGCCGCCAGATGGTTCGGGATTGTAGGGTCAGGATTTACAAAATCATTGCAGTTTTTAATAGTGCCTCTTGTGCTGATATCCATCGTCAATGCTATTACTAAAATACAGACAGGTTCAAAGGCAATCAAGACAAGCGGCAGAGTTCTTGGGATACTACTGATTACAGTTGCTATTTCAGGATTTATAGGGTTTTTGGCAGTTCGAATATTTGGTTTGGATGCCAGTGCGCTGGTGAAAAGCGTTTCAAGCGCCCAAAAAGAAAAAATACCGGTACCCACGGATGTTCCAACCAGTATATTAAATATTATTCCGTCAAATATATTCAGTGCATTTACGTCTAATGCTGCGCTGCCGATTGTATTTATTGGCGTGCTTACAGGCTTTGCAATCCTTTCTATAAGCAAAAAAAATTCTCAACTTGGTGAAAAATTTTTGGCAATTGTCGATGGGGCCAATGAACTGATCATGACAATAACGGATTTTGTCATAAATTTTATTCCATATGGAGTACTGGCGCTTATCAGCAAGGTAACTGCAACAAATACGTTCCAAAGTGTCCTGAATCTTCTTTTATTTGTCATTGCATGCTTTGCAGCGCTTATCTTTGTGTTCCTTATCCATCTTTTAATACTCAGGGTGTCCGGAATTAATATAAGAAGGTACTTAGGCAAAGTGTCGCCTGCGCTGATATTCGCTTTTACTTCAAGAAGCAGTGCCGCTACGTTGCCTCTTACCATCAAGGTACAGACCGACAAGTTAGGAGTGGACAAGGCGCATGCAAATCTTGCGGGAGCATTCGGTACTACAATCGGGCAGAATGGCTGTGCAGGTGTCTATCCTGCAATGGTTACTACACTTGTAGCGGCGGCACTTGGCTGGAATGTGTCAAGCCCGGGTTTTATAATTTTACTGATTATCTATGTAACAGTTTCATCCATAGGTATAGCAGGTGTCGGCGGGGGAGCTACCAACGCTTCGATACTTGTACTTTCATTGTTCGGCCTGCCTATTGAATTAGTGGCCATATTGGCTTCAGTCGATTTTATTATAGACATGGGCAGAACTGCTCTCAACGTCAATGACGCGATACTCGCAGGAGTTATATCTTCAAAATTAGATAAAGATTTTAGTGATGATATATTCAGCCGGTGAAAATGCTTTCTTTGCAGGACAATCTATTTTATGTTAATATATGGTTAGGTATATATCGAGTCAAGCATTTTATATTGCAGGCAATTATCCCGATTTGACGGTGGTTATTCTTTTCTGAAGTTCATCAGTATTTAGGTTATAGGATGATAAAGTCGCACATAACATATACCATGGGGGTGGTATAATGTTCTGGGAAAAAGAAATAGCTAAACAGTTTGGTCTCCAGATTGAAAGCATTTCGCCAACGAGAGGAGTTTATCTTATAAGAACAAATAAAGGATTGAAATGTCTTAAAAGATTAAATTATGGTACTCAGAAATTATTATTTATATATGGGGCGAAAGAACATTTAATCAATCATGGATTTTCTAATATAGACAGGTATATCTTGACGCCTGATGGAAATCCTTATGTCGAATATGGAGATGATATATATGTAATAACTGAATGGGTAGAGGGAAGGGAATGCGACTTTAGAGATTACAATGAGACAATTCGCGCAGCGTCCACCCTTGCACAACTGTATGAAGCGTCAAAAGGCTATGAAATGTACGAAGGAGCCAAATTGAAATCCGATCTTGGAAGATGGCATCATCTCATGACAAAAAGAAGAGATGGCCTTAAAAAAATGAAGACGATCGCTGAAAATAAACTCGACAAATCGGAATTCGATAAATTATATATTGATAACATCGACCTGTATGTTGGGCTTGCAAATGAAGCGATCGATACATTAAACAGGTCAAAATACGATTATGTTGTCCAGAAAACTCTTGAAGAAAAGAGTTTTTGCCATCATGATTATACGTACCATAATATAATATTTGATAAAGATGATAATATATTTGTAATAGATTTTGACTATTGCAAATACGAAATAAGAACATACGATATTACCAGTTTTTTAACCAAAGTTTTAAAGAGGAATATGTGGAATTTTGACCTCTCGAGGGATTTAATCGACGAATATATTAAAATAAGCCCCATAACAGATGAGGAAAACATGGTTATGCTTGCATTTTTAAAATTTCCTCAGAGGCTCTGGAGGCTTGCAAACAGATATTATTACAATGAATCGAATTGGCCGGATAACACCTTTTTAAGAAAGATAAGGGAAATTATCGAAGAAAAGGATGAATACATCGATTTTATAGGCCAGTTTGAGGAAACGTATGTAAAATGAAAATGGATGTTTTCACGGCACACTGATATGAAGTGTGCCTTTGATTTTTTAAGCATATAAACGTTTCAAATCAATCTTCTGATTTAGAAGCTCTCCAGCCTTGAAACTTGGATGTTGGAATAATATTCTTCAAATATAAAATATATGCCCTTAATGCACAATAAATAGGCGCATCTCATAATATATAATACAGCATTACTTAAAACCAGGGGGAAAAGGATGACAGAATTTAAAATAGGGGATGTTGTAGTTAGAAAATCCCATGGAAAAGATGTATATTTTAAAATAATTGATATATTGATGAAAGATGCGGCCGAGTCGGAAGCCATACTAAAGGGTGTGGACCACAGGCTGATAGCCGATGCTCCAACATCAGACCTTGAGAAACCGGATCTTGAGGATGTTAACGCAGATAATATGTTATATTCAAAGAAGGTCAATAAAAATATAAGAAGAATACTGGGTGAAAGAAAGTCAGGCCAGAATTCCAGAGGATATAGGAATGACGAGATGTTTGGCAGGGCAGGAAAGGTGCTTCACATAGATGCGGATCAGGAATATTTAAATACATGTATAAAAACATATAATCAGCTGAATATCGACGTTACCGCAAAGCTTGTGGATGAGCCGGAACAGCCCAATGTGATAACTCAGCTTTTAGATGAGATAAGGCCAGATATACTTGTGCTCACAGGACATGACGGCATGCTCAAGGGCCAGAATAATTATACGGATATCAACAGTTACAGAAGTTCTAAATATTTTATCGAGGCTGTAAAAATGGCAAGAAGATATGAGCCGTCGCTGGATGATCTTGTTATTTTTGCAGGTGCCTGTCAATCTTTTTTTGAGGCTATAATTGAATCAGGTGCCAATTTTGCAAGTTCTCCCCACAGAGTATTGATCCATGCCCTTGATCCTGTATTTGTATGTGAAAGGGTTGCGTTTACGAGCATAAATAAAGTTCTGTCGATACAGGAAGCAATAAGCACTACAATAACTGGAATAAAAGGGGTAGGGGGTCTGGAAACAAGAGGTAAGTACAGGCAGGGCTTTCCCAAGTCGCAATTCGTATAATACATTGATAGAAGTTTTAACTTAAAGGCACATAGCTAAGACATATGCATCAGAGTGACTTGGGTTTATACAAGGGGGGAGATAGATATGCACACGGATCGTGATATCTGGATTAACATATTTGATGAACAAAATGAAAAAATGGCAAGATTACAATTATGCGATGCAGTAAAAAGAGTAGTAACTCGCGAGCTTCCGGATATTTTTGAAATGGAAGCGGTAAAAGCGTTAGCAGTAGCCGTAAGAACGACGATAGTAAAAAGGCTTAGGATGTTCGACGGCGTAGGCTGCGAAAAATACCCGGGAGCGGATATATCCACAGGAATGAATGGCTATGGAGAGATAGCAAATATTGAACTTATAAGGAAAAATGTCGGGAAAAGGTTCGATGAATTTTACAATATAGCATGTACTGCTTCCGATATAACGTCGGGCACTATCATAACATGCGGCGGAAGACCTATTACGGCGGATTACCATTTGACGTGCGGCGGCGGTACGGAAAATTCGGAGGATGTGCTCGGAAACAGGGTCATGTATTTCAGAAAAGTATTATGTAAATATTGTTCAAATTCTCCATACTGGGAAAGTACAGTGGATATACCGGTTAAAGAAATAGAAGATAAACTAAATGTAAAAATATTTAAAAGCAGCAGCATATCGGGACCGGAATCGGAAGGGATAGTAGACAGGATTGACAGGGATGAGACCGGAAGGATAAGAAGCATCAGAATAGGCGGAAGATTTTTTACTGGAAAGCAAATAAAAGATATACTTGGCTTAAATTCATCGAGGTTCGGCTGGGATCCCGTGGCGATAAGGTTTAATGTAAGAGGCAGCGGCGAAGGCCTTGGAATGTGCCTGTACGGGGCTAATTCCATGGCTCAGCAGGGGAAAAGCTATATCGATATACTTAAATACTATTATACCAATATAGACATCGGAAATATCGATATTGCGGACGATGCGATGCCCCTTAAAGGGAAGGCGTTCGTGATTGATGCCGGCCACGGGGGAGAACAGGGCGATGATGAAATAGGTCCTTCCGGTTTGAGAGAAAAGGACGTGAATTTGTATATAGTAAAAAAACTGGGTGGGTATCTTGCAAAAAGCGGTGCCCAAATAATATATACAAGGGTGCAGGATGATGCTGTGCCTCTTCCGGAAAGAGTAGGAATCGTAAACAGCAACAGACCTAATTTTTTGATAAGTATACACCAGAATTTCTTTTTTGCTTCTGGAGTATCGGGTACGGAAGTTTATTATTACAGGGGAGATGCCGAGGGAGAAAAATTAAGCAGGTTTATACTTGATAACATAGTAAAAGCATTGGGAACAAGAAACAGGGGATGTAAAACCGCAGATATGTATATACTGAGAGAATCGAAGGTGAGCTCAGTTGTAGTAGAATGCATGCATATAAGCAATCCGGAGGAAGAGAGCAGGTTAAAGGACGATAAGGTTAAGGACGAAACAGCGAAGGCAATTTACAGGGGTATAATGGATTACTACGGTATATAACAAAAAAGTGAGATAACATCACCATATAAGGGGCAATATCCCCGATAGCATATTAAAAATACTAAAATATTAAGAAATTTAACAAATTGTTAATATTGACAAGCATATATATTACTGCTAAAATATAATATTTAATGTTGACATATGCACCTTCATGATGTAAAATGATATTATGAAAGAAGGTGTTTACATGAAGAGTAAAGAAATACTAAACGCCATCAAAAGGGAAATTGACAGCCATGTTGGAGAAAAGGTTATGTTAAGGGCAAACGGGGGAAGAAAAAAGATTTTTGTCAAGGAAGGCATCCTTGAGAAAACCTACCCGAATATTTTTGTAGTGAGAGTTGAAGGAAACTCCAATGATATAAGAACGATATCTTACAGCTATTCAGATATATTGACAGAAACAGTTCAATTGATATTTTCAAAAAGTAAAGAAAATGTTGCATATAATTAATCCAGTAAAAGCTGGATTATTTTTTTGACGAAAAATATTCAACTTCCATAATAAAACATATATAATAATAGATGACATGGACATTTGAATAAAATTATTGAAGGATGTGTTAAAATGAGGAGAAAACTGATGCTAATATCAGCATATCTTATGTTTGTATATATTTGTATTTTTGCCTCAGGCTGCACAGCAGATAAGATCGGCAAATCTGCGGATTCCAGTGAAGTAAAGGATTATAAACTCTTAAAGGACTATGAAACTAAAAAATTGCCTGAAAAATATACGCCTGAATTAGCGTGTAAAAACGGAGATGTAGTAGCGAGTTCAAAAAGCGGAACAATAAACACAGAAAAATTTATAAAATTTATTGATAATGTCAATAAGGGGAACAAAGATAGAATCAGAATAACTTCTTTTACAATCGAAGGCGGCGCAATAATACAGGATATAATTTATAATGGCGAAAATATAGTGCTGATTCAAGATACAACCCGTGATGGCTTTGGACCAAGGGAAGTAAGACAATATAAAGTTTCCAAGATTCAACACGAGGGGAATTATTATTATGCTGTTGTAAATAGTGAAAAACTAAGCTTATTATCGATGTGAAATAAAGCTTTCCCGTACTTTTCTCTCCATGAAAATATATACCTCTTGGATTTTTCTTCAAATCGCCTAACCTAAAGAATGCATCAAATCTCGAAACTTACAAAACTTCAATTTAGCGATTGAAATAATATTCTTCAAAATACAAGCTGGAAGTTTGACAAACCAAAAATTTGACGAATTTGGAGCAGATTTTTATATTTTATTGATTTTTATATACTGTGAATGTATAATAAAAAAAGTAATTATAAGAATGCTTGTCTTATATTGCTTATTTGCGGCAAATAAGAACGTTTTATTTTTTATCATGAATTAAATAATAAAGGGAAACATATATGATAGTATTTTGTTTCCTCATTCTCACTTAAGGAGAGAAAAGCGCAATGGGCAGAACTTTTTTAAATATAACTTCAGAGATAGGCAAATTAAAAGCCGTGCTTTTGCATAGACCTGGGAAGGAAATTGAAAATCTCGTCCCGGAATATTTGGAGAGGTTGCTCTTTGATGACATACCATATCTTAAGATAGCGCAGCAGGAACATGACGGCTTTGCAAAAGTATTGGAAGAAAACGGCGCTCACGTTTATTATATAGAGAAATTAGTTGAAGAAGTACTGGGTGACGATAAACTGCGGGCAGACTTCATAAAAGCTTTTTTGGAAGAGTCGGATATACAAAGCGAAAACATAAAGAATGTTCTTTTGGATTACTTATCTTCCCTTAGTATAAGTGAACTTGTTAGTACTTTGATCTCGGGTATAAGAAAGAAAAATTTACCGGAAATTTTGCAGCAAAAAATCCCAAATACCACAGATGATAAATATATGTTTTACATAGACCCCATACCAAACCTGTACTTTACGCGCGACATCGGAGCGGCTATTGGCACGGGACTTACGATAAATAAGATGAAAACTAAAGCCAGAAAAAGAGAAACGATGTTTTTAAGGCTTATATACGATAATCATCCTATTTTTAAAAATACGGATACGCCTGTCTGGTATAGCCGGGAGATGCCGTATTCAATTGAAGGCGGAGATGAGCTTGTGCTAAGCAGTAAGGCCATTGCCATAGGCTGTAGCGAGCGTACAAGCATTGATGCAATAAGGATTGTGGCTAAGAATGTGTTTAAATACGGCGGGTTTAATAAAGTATTGATATTCGATATACCCAAATGCCGTGCGTTTATGCATCTTGATACCGTATTTACCATGGTTGATGTCAACAAGTTTACCATACACCCAGGTATAGAAGGGCCTCTTAATATTTATATAGTAACCCCCGATGGGAAGGGTGATATAAAAATCAAATCGCAAACAGATACGTTAGAGCATATTCTCGAACATGAGCTCGATTTAGATAGCGTTGATCTCATAAGATGCGGTGGAGGCGATCCCATAGTTGCAGCGCGTGAGCAGTGGAATGACGGATCGAACACCCTTGCCATCGCACCCGGCAGAGTTATAACTTATGAAAGAAACTATGTGTCAAATGAACTCCTGTCAAAGCATGGAATAAAGGTGCTCACTATTGCAAGCTCTGAATTATCGAGGGGCCGAGGCGGACCAAGATGCATGAGCATGCCGCTTATAAGGGAAAATGTATAAAATGGCCTGTATGGGACGGCAATGGAAGTTAAAATGAATACTAAAGGAGGAATCAATTATGCCTGTAAACATGAGGGGGAAGTCGCTTCTAACTATTGAACAATTATCGAATGAAGAGTTCAAATATCTTTTAGATCTTGCGGATGATCTTAAACATAAAAAAAGATCTGGTGTCAGGGGGAAACTTCTTGAAGGCAAAAATATTGCTTTGATTTTTGAAAAGGCATCTACAAGGACGAGATGCTCGTTTGTGACGGCATGCTATGATGAAGGTGCTCACCCCGAATATCTTGGGAAAGGCGACATACAGCTTGGCAAAAAGGAAACTGTGAAGGATACTGCAAGGGTGCTTGGCAGAATGTTTGACGGAATTGAATTCAGGGGTTTTAAGCAGTCTACCGTTGAGGAGCTTGCTGAGTTTGCAGGAGTGCCTGTGTGGAACGGGCTTACTGATTATGCTCATCCGACGCAGATACTTGCGGATTTTATGACTATAAGGGAAAAGTTTGGAAGGAAATTAAAGGGGCGAAAGCTGGTATTTATAGGTGATGGAAGAAACAATATGGCAAATTCTCTTATGATGGGGTGCGCAAAAATGGGCATGGCATATGTAAATTGTGCACCGAGAGAGTTGCTTCCGTCCGGTGGGCTGATTGAGAGAGCAAAGACGCTTGCCGCAGAAAATGGCGGCACTATTGAATTTATAAGCAATCCTCTGCGGGCTGTGAAAGGCGCCGATGTGCTCTATACGGACGTATGGGTTTCCATGGGAGAAGAGGATAAGATGGCAGAAAGGATAGCGCTTTTAAAACCCTATAAGGTTACGATGGATATGGTTAAGGCTACGGGAAACGAAAATGTGATATTTGAACATTGTCTGCCTTCGTTTCATAATCTGGATACGGAAGTGTCATCGAAGAATCCTGAAATATGTGAAGTCGATGAAGATGTATTTGAGAGCAAGTACTCCGTAGTATTTGACGAAGCGGAAAACAGGATGCATACTATCAAGGCCGTTATGGTGGCGACGCTTGCCTGAGCAAATAAAGCGCCGTTAAGAATAACCGATTACGATAATAGATGGACTACATATTAAAAATATAAAATATATATGTATGCCCTATCTATTATTTTTTTACGGATTTTTTGTCCTGAAGCTTATCAATTGGAATAATATTCTTCAAATATAAAACATATGCCTATAGCTGAATTATTTCTTTAATGCTCAGGAAAATATAATAATTTTGTACAAGTAAACATATTTTTATATATATCCATATATTATTATAATAGGTAACTTCTATATTTTGGAGGAGGGAAAAAATGGCGCTTGAACTTATTAATGATACGCTCAAATTCGATCAGGTAATCGGAGAAGGCCAAAGCCAGGCACTGGTTGATAAAGATATGAACGTTCCCGATATAAAGCCTGACATTGCAAAGATTTTATCAGTCGAAGGAAAGGCAAATATAACAGGCAAGGAAGTTGAACAGGACAGAATAGCGGTTGACGGCACGGTGGATTTTTCAATACTTTATTCTACAAGCGACGAGCCTCAGCCTATCTATTCAATAGCCCACAGCGATAATTTTTCGCAGTATATAGAAATACCGGGAGCGATGCCAAAGATGGAAGCTGATGTTAAATGCAATATTGAACATATTGACTTCAACAGGATAAACGGCAGAAAATTGAATATTCAATGCGTTATAAACATGGATGGAAAAGTTAAGGATAAAGTCCCGGTAGATATTGTAAAAGAGGTTGAGGGTATACAGGACATACAGCTTCTTAGAGATACCGTTGCTGTAGATGACGTTTTTGGTGAAAATGCTGCTCAAACTGTAGTAAGGGGTTCTATTCAGATTCCTACGACGCTGCCTCAGGCTGACGAGGTAATAAAGTGCAGAGCAATGATTCACAAAAGGGAAGTAAGCCTCGAGGAAGGGAAAGTAAATGTTTCTGGTTCTGTATTTGTACCTGTTTTATTCCTGTCAAGAGCAGATGAAAATGTGGACATATATAAGGTAGATGATGACTTCGTATTCACATATACTATGGAAATACCGGGTATAACGCCGGATATGACCTGTAATATAGACTACAGCATAGATGAAATAAATACCGAGATAAAAGAGAATGAAGATAATGAAAGAAGACAGATAGATATCGAGGGAGTTATAGGGATAAACGCGAGGGTACTGCAGAGGAAAGAATACCCTGTAGTTGTGGATATGTATGCACCGTCTACAAGGATAGAACCTGAGAAAGTAAACATAGATTACGAAATCTTCTATGGGAAGAATACATCAGAGGCCATGATAAAGGAAAATCTTCAAGTACCAAAGGATTCTCCGGGAATGGAAAAAATATATGATCTTGTATGCAATCCGATAGTTACCGATTGTAAAGTTATAGATGATAAGGTCATAGTTGAAGGAGTAGCGGGTTGCGATATCATTTATCTCGTGCGTGGAGAAGGGAAACTTGTTCATAGTTTTTCAGATGAAGTGCCCTTTAAAACGTCCGTGGTGATACCCGGCTGCAAGACAGGTATGAAATCTGAAGTCGAGGTAAATGTAGAAAGCATGGACTGCACGATACTTACAAAAGATGAAGTTGAAGTAAAAATAACCCTTGACTGCCTTGTCATGTTATATGAGAAGTTAAGCAAGGAATTTATTATAAAGGCCGAAGAGCTCGAGGCCGGGCCTCCTGTGCATAAACCAAGCATAACGATATATATGGTGCAGCCAAAGGATACGCTGTGGAATATAGCAAAGAAATATTGTACGACTATTGAAGATATAGTGAAAGTGAATGAAATAGAAGATCCGGACAAGATAACGCCGGGCATGAAACTAATAATCCCCAAAAAATTATAATATAAGTTCTATCAAATATTTATTATCTTTTAAATAACTGTCAAACGGCAGTTATTTTTTTACATTAATGAAAAATGTAACTAATTAATTGATAAAAAAGAATAAATCTTTTCTTAAGGGTAAAAATATCAAATGTATTATCGTAATTTAACCTTCGAAGCGGATGAAACAATATTCAGCTTTGTAAAATGCTGGCTTTTATGAAAGTATTTATTTAACTTAAGTAAAATTTCAGCCGGTACGGCGGGGAGGATATATTGGAGGACTGGTATGGAATATGCTACGAAAGGAAACATTATCATAATCGGAGGAGCAGAAGATAAAGAAGGAAAATGTGAAATACTGAATAAAGTCGTTGAAATGTCGGGATGCGAAAACTCAAAAATTGTGGTATTGACTACGGCGACAGAGCACCCGAAGGAAGTTGGAGAGACATATAAAAAGATCTTTAAAAAATTAGGGGTCAGTAATATCGATATTGTTAATATAAGTTCGAGAGAAGATGCTTCAAATGATGAATATGTTAAATCCATAAAGGATGCGACGTGCATTTTCTTTACGGGTGGCGACCAGCTCAGGATAACCAGCCTGCTTGGAGGTACAAAGGCCTACAGGGCTTTGCACGAAGCGTATAGGAACGGTTCGCTGATTGTTGGAACGAGCGCCGGAGCCTCGGCAATGAGCGCAGATATGATTGTTACCGGTGAAAACGACGACGCTCCGAAATACTGTACGCTAAAGATGGCGCCTGGACTTGGCATGTTGAATGGAACCATAATCGATCAACATTTTGCACAAAGGGGCAGAATAGGCAGGCTCCTTGTGGCTGTAGCGCAAAACCCCAATATGCTGGGGGTTGGAATCGATGAGGATACGGCCATAATTGTAAGCGGTAAAATTTTCAATGTAATAGGGTCAAAGAGCGTGACAGTCGTAGATGGCATGTATATTTCGCATACAAATGTTTCAGAGCTCATGCCTGAAGAGCCTATTGCTTTAACGGATATAAAACTCCATATACTTCCAAAGGGATATGGATTTGATTTAATAAGTAGAAGACCCATTATTATGTAAAAAAATGATAAACGGATGTATACAGATTAATCTTCAGATATAAATATGCACCCATGGTAAACAAAATGGGAAATTTATGAGGAGGACAGATGATGCAAATTTTATCAACGCAGGTCTATAGGGGAAGAAATATCTATAGCCATAAAGCGGTAATAAAAATGGCGGTAGACCTGTGTGAGTATTATGATACACCAACGAATAAAATAAACGGGTTCAATCAAAAATTGCTTTCATATTTGCCGGGACTTAAAAAACATGCATGTTCGACAGGATATGAAGGCGGATTTTTAGAAAGGCTGTTAAATGAGGGTACCTACCTTGCGCACGTAGCTGAACATTCCATCATAGAGCTTCAGAATATGCTCGGTTTTGATGTAAAATATGGGAAAGCCCGTGTGACCGACGATAAAAGGATATACGACGTCATATACCAGTATGAAATTGAAAAGATAGGGATACTCTGCGGCGAAATGGTAATAGACATGTTTAACTCCCTTATAAACGGCGTGGGATTTCCATTTAATGAAAAATATATTGATCTTGAGGAAAGCATCGTAAAATATTCTTTGGGACCAAGTACGAAAGCAATATATAAAGAAGCCTTAAGAAGGGGTATACCCGTAAACAGGATAGGTGATGACAGCATACTACAGCTTGGGTATGGAAAGTATCAGAAAAGGCTCGAGGCGACGCTGACCGAAAAAACGAGCTGTGTTTCGGTGGATATCGCATGTGACAAGGAACTTACAAAGAAAATATTAAAAGATGCCTGCCTTCCTATAGCTGATGGAAGAACGGTATATAATATTGAAGAAGCCATAGATGCTGCACAGATGATAGGTTACCCTGTTGTTGTAAAGCCAAAGGATGGCAACCAGGGCAAGGGTGTATCGATCAATTTAAGATGTGAAGATCAGTTAAAGGAAGCATTTACTATTGCACGCAAATACAGCAGCAAAATAATTGTCGAGAGGCATATAGCTGGGAAAGATTACCGTGTGCTGGTAATAGGTGATAATGTCGTGGCGGTATCCCAGAGAATCCCTCCATATGTGATAGGCGACGGTGCATCCACTATCAGGAAACTTGTAGAAAAGGAAAATAAAAATCCCAAAAGGGGACTGGACCACGAAAAGCAGCTTACCAAAATTATCATTGATGATATAAGCAATTTAACATTAAAGAAGATGGGTATGTCGCAGGATACGGTATTGGAAAGCGGGAGGAAGGTATTTCTAAGGGAAAATGCGAACCTTTCAACAGGTGGAACTGCAAAAGACTGTACCGATATCATCCATCCTTTCAATATGGAAATTGCAGTAAAAGCCGCAAGGATTATAGGGCTTGACGTTGCAGGCGTTGATATTACAACGCCGGATATAAGCAAACCGATAACTCAAAATGGCGGAGTCGTCATAGAAGTAAATGCTGCTCCAGGAATAAGGATGCACCATTATCCCACGGAAGGAAAGCCCCGAAATGTTGCAAAAGCAATAGTGGATTTGATTTATCCTCCTGGTTCAAGATTTTCAATACCGATAGTTTCTGTTACAGGTACAAATGGTAAGACGACCACGACGAGGATGATAGGCCATATACTTACACTTTATGGATATTGTGTCGGTATGACCACGACGGGCGGAATATATATAAACAACACGTGTATATTGAAGGGTGACACGACAGGGCCGCTAAGCGCCAAGATCATATTAAGCGATAAAAACGTTGAAGCTGCCGTATTGGAGACTGCAAGAGGCGGGATTATAAGGTCAGGTCTCGGTTATGATGTTGCCGATGTAGGGATAATTACAAATATATCCGATGACCATTTGTTTATAGATGGCGTAAAAAGCTTGGAGGATCTGGCATTCGTTAAGTCTTTAGTGGTTGAAGCGGTTAAGGGCGATGGCTATGCCGTGCTTAATGCCGATGACCGTATGACTCCTTACATTGCAGGCCGCGTAAAGGCAAATATAATATACTTTTCGAGAAACAAATCCAACATTATATTAAAAAAACATATAATGGAGGACAAAACGGGAGTTTATATAGATAACGGCATTATTTGCATTGCAAAAGGAGATGAACTGTTCCCGGTTATTAATATAATGGATATACCGTCTACTATGGAGGGAAGGATTGCATATAACATCGAAAACAGCTTAGCGGCTGTTGCAGGAAGCTATGGGCTGGGTATTCCCGTCGATTCAATCGCCATGGGGCTTAAGACATTTTATTTGAATGAAATACAAAATCCAGGCAGATTCAATATCTTCAATATAGAAAATTATAGAGTACTGGTGGATTATGGCCACAATATAGCAGGATACGAAGGCGTGCTTTCGGCTGCCAAAAAACTTGGCGCTTCAAGGATTGTGGGAGTTATCGGCGTACCGGGGGATCGGAGCGATGAAAATGCGATCAAAATAGGCAGGATTGCCGGGAAGAGTCTCGATTATATATATATAAAAGAGGACAAAGATCTGCGTGGGAGAAGCCCGGGAGAAATAGCAAAACTGCTGGAACTTGGCGCATTTTCAGCAGGCAAGTCAAGAGATTCCATCAATATAATACTTTCTGAAAAGAAAGCTCTTGAGACTGCCATGCGGAATGCAAAGCCAGGGGATTTGATAATAATTTTTTATGAAAAGTTTGATGATGTAATGAGCGTGATTAAAAAATATTCGGCAGGCATAAAAGCCGATGAGAGTATATACAGGATGGAGTTATGATAAAATGTCCTCCTATTTTGGGAGCGTAAATATTTTTATGTATTTCCTCTTACTGACAAATGATTATTGCATGTTTAATTATTAATTTTTCATGTTACCCATGGGCAACATGAAAAATTTTTTGCCGAATTTTATAAGCTTATCCGACTGACGGAATACATGCCCAGCTGCTTTTCACATGGCTCTGGATGGAACATATGAAATAGAGCTCTCATATGTTAACAGGATTATAATATCAGCATACATCTAAAATTATTTGATTGCAAAAAATAATACCGGTAGGTTATGGTATTATATGATATAATTTGAATATCATAAAAGTATACCATATTGTGGTATTGTTGAAGTGGATGGGTTGAAAATGGATATTGACCGGTTAAAACGTAAATTGCGCGGATTGAAAAAAGTCGAAAAAAGAATACGATTTGGATATGGAGATAATGCATTGTCCGGAGAATTTGTCTGGGATGAATATTTTTCAACTAAATCCGGAGGCGATGAGCGGGTTAAATATCCATTATGGCTGATGTCCAAATTGGACAGACAAAAAATAAAGGAAATAATCGAAGAGTATTTTTATGCAGTTTATTTCCGCAAGTACAAAGAAAGCGGCTTAGAGTTTAGCGATATCTACGACCCGAATGTATTGTCCGCTTTTGGTCTTGCTCCCGGAGCCTCAATTGACGATATTAAAAAGAAGTTCAGGGAGCTGGCTAAAAAGTACCACCCGGATCGCGGAGGGGATAATGAAAAAATGATAGAGATACTCGATATATATCACAAGTTGCTGGGCAGCGACAGATAGATTATTAAAAATAAATTAAATTTTATCCCTTAACGGCAGAATGGGGTTATGCGAAAGTAGAGAAAGTATTATAATTGATGTTAATATATATGTTGTTTAGAATATTGCTTCCTGTATTATAAGTATGGTGTATCTTAATGTATGTACTTCTTAACGGATGGATGTGAGTCATGTGGATTATAAAGCTTATGCAAAGGTGAATCTTTCAATAGATGTTATCGGAGAAAGAGCCGATGGATATCATGAAGTCAGAATGATAATGCAGTCTATAAACCTGTATGATGTGTTAAAGTTTGATAAAATTGATGATGGCATAAAAATATTTTGCATGAATCCATATGTTCCCCGTGATGAGAAGAATACAGTCTACAAAGCTCTTGATTTGCTCAAAGAGAAGTATAGCATCCCCTGGGGAATGGAAGTTGAAATAAAGAAGAGCATACCGGTTGCAGCAGGACTTGCAGGAGGAAGCTCGGATGCTGCCTCTGCAATAGTCGCTGCAAACGATATATGGAACTTGAATATGGATCATAAAGATATGATGGAGGCGGCAAAAGCCGTAGGAGCGGATGTTCCCTTTTGTATAAAGGGAGGGACTGCTCTAGCTGAAGGCATTGGTGAGAAAATAACGCGGCTTGCGTCCATTGAAGGCATATATATGGTAGTTGCAAAACCTGCTGTGTCCGTATCGACAAAGGATATATATCGAAATTTAAAACTTGACGAAATCGTTGCAAGGCCTGATATTGATAAGATAGTGCAAAATATACAGGCCGGAAATGTTAAATATATAGCCAATCATATGGTAAATGTTCTTGAAACGGTGACTGTCAGGAGGTATCCTGTAATAGGTGAAATCAAGGGTATAATCATGCAATCGGGAGCTCTCGGAAGCCTCATGAGCGGAAGCGGTCCCGCTGTATTTGGCATATTTGAGAATCATGGATACGCGGAAAAATGCTATGATAGGCTCAGAGATTATTTAAAAGAAGTTTATGTTGTCAGAACCATAGGTCCCAAACTTCGTTAACAGATTCTATAAAACATTTCCGCAATGCTCTTTTCATAATATTTTTTAAATCTATAATTACTCTTTTCCTATTCTATCTCAGAATCAAATTCACATATACCATTGGCGGCGAGCATAGGCCCGCTATTTTTTTGCAATATGACTTCCATATTCATGAATACTTCATTTGCTAAATTCAAACTTTGTAAGTTCTAATAATGCATATTTTTACAAGGGTCTATGAATAATAAATAGAATACATGCAAAAATTATATTCATGGATGAATATCCATGAGGCAGGTGCTTTTATGGGGAAAATATCTGAATTTATAAGAAATTATTTTTCCGGATACACGATTTTTTTGTTTTTGATATCGTCATACTTGCTTGTATTTGCCGATACGAAAGAGCTTAAGACTGAAGGGTTCAAAAATGAATCGAGATTTTCGTTTATAGCAGGGCTTGTTTATGCAGCGATTGCAATATGTGCACTGATTGCTATAATTATCATGCATCTATAACGGAATACTGGGGGGCATTAACTTGGGATTGTTTGGTTTATTTATGAAAAAAATAAGTGGATATACTTATGATGCAAATGATGGTAAAGATGAAGTAGAAAAGGTTCCCATACCTAAAAATATAGATGAAACGAATAAAAAACTGAAGGATATATTTAAAGACTGCAATGACATAATTTTCAGGGAGTTTAATGTTGGGACAGGTCAGAAGCTTAAGTATCTTTTAATATGCGTAGATGGGCTTAGCGACAAGATGCTTGTCGATAATTTTGTACTTGAGTCCCTTATGCTGGATGCAAGAAAGGTCAAGCCGGATGCGGAGGAAATAAAATCTAGGCTTTTTGATCTTACCAAGAACGGGACCCTTGCAACTACAGAGCTTAGAGAGGAGGATGACCTTAATAAGGTTATTGACGGCATATTATCGGCAGATACGGCACTTTTTATGGATGGATTCGACAAGGCTATAGTAATCGGTACAAAACTGTGGCCTGCGAGGCAGCCTCAGGAGCCTAAATCCGAAGGGGTTGTGAGAGGACCTTCGGATGGCTTTGTTGAAACTTTAAGATTTAATACCGCCCTTGTCCGAAGGAGGATAAGAGATCCTAAATTTAAGGTAAAGCAGATGAAAATAGGGTATCGTTCCAAAACCGATATAGCTGTTATGTATATTGAGGATATTGTAAAAAAGGATATATTACAAAAAGTATTTGACAGGCTGAACAGTATAAAAATAGATGGGATAATTGAAAGCGGCTATGTTGAACAGTTTATTGAAGACGATATATTTTCACCGTTTCCACAGGTTAAGTCTACAGAAAGGCCTGATGCCGTTGCGGCTGAAATACTGGAGGGGAGGGTAGGCATAATCGTCGATAATTCACCTTTTGTGCTTATTGTGCCGGGCACATTGATAGGGATGCTTCACTCCTCAGAGGATTACTATCAGAGATGGATAATTGCTACATTCGTAAGGGGTACCAGAATAACTGCGGCGATATTTTCTTTGCTCCTTCCAGCACTTTATATCGCCATAACGTCATACAATCCGGACATAATTCCCTATAGATTTGCACTTTCTATTGCAGGCTCAAGGGAAGGAGTGCCTTTTCCCGCGTTCATCGAAGCTATCATAATGGAATTATCCCTTGAGCTCTTGAGGGAGGCCGGAGTCAGGCTGCCGGATCCCATAGGTGGAACCATCGGTATAGTCGGAGGTATTATAATCGGCCAGGCAGCGGTAAGCGCAAAAATCGTGAGCCCTATTATGGTTATAATTGTATCGATAACCGCTATATCATCATTTACGATTCCAAATTTCGGTCTGAATACAGGCATGCGGATAGTCAGGTTTGTGCTTATGATACTCGCAGCGGTATTAGGGCTGTATGGAGTAATGCTCGGGCTGATCGCCTTGCTTATTCACCTTGTAAACCTAAAAAGTTTTGGGGTGCCGTATCTTGCACCCTTTGCCGGAATGTCGGCCCGGGATTTCAAAGACAGTGTAGTAAGATTCCCGATCAGGTCCTTTATCTACAGGCCGGAATACCTTCAGGCAAATGATAAAAAAAGAATGGCTCTCAGGAAGAAAAGATAGTTTGAAAATCAGGAAGGCGAAGAAAAATTGATTGAAAACGATAAAATTACAAATACTCAATTATGGATATTTATAGTTCTTACAGTAATTGGAGTCGGGATATTCGCTCTTCCCAGGATAGTTGTGGAATCTGCAGATGAGGACGGATGGATATCGGTGATCTTAGGAGGGATAGCCAGCATTTTTTTATTTCTAATAATGTGCAGGCTTGTCAGAAAGTTCCCTGATGATACTATAGTTGAAATATCAAGAAAGGTATTTGGGAATATACTTTCGGTTCCTGTCATTTTAATATTCACGCTGTATATGGTCACGATTATAGGCATAACACTAAGGATTTTTGGTGAAGTGGTTAAAATGACATTGCTTTTAAGAACGCCTGTTGAAGTTATAATGATAACTATGCTTGTTCTGGTTATCTGGCTTACAAGATATGGCATAGAGCCTATAGTGAGATTTGACGAATTTGTATTCCCATTGATTATGGTTACTCTTTTTTTTGTACTGTTTTTTTCCATTCCAAGGACGGATTTTTCAAATATGCTTCCTGTTTTTGGCTCAAGTGCAGCACGGATTTTAGACGGTGCATATAAGGCAACGTATAGTTATGCCGGCTTCGAATTGATCCTTTTAATTGCCCCCCAGGTTAAGGATAAGGGCAAAATGTTCAAATCGGGGATAATAGCGTTTATCGTTATAATATTAACATATATTTCCGTAGTGATATTGGCAATTGGGAAATTCGGCATTATAGATACGAAAAAACTTATATGGCCTACGCTTACCATGATACGTTCAATAGAAGTCCCGGGATCTTTTATAGAGAGGCTGGAAGGTATTGTTATGAGCCAGTGGATAATTCTTGCTTTTACCACCATAGTTCCTATATCGTATGCTATATCATATATTTTATCCAGGATATTCAAGCATAAAAATTTTAAACATTTTACATCTATCTCCATACCGATTATATATTTAATATCCCTTATACCGGATAATATCGTTGAGGCATATGATTTCCTGGATAAGATAACAAAATACCTTGAAACTCCGGTAATACTTATAATTCCGGTTTTACTTTTGACTACTGCGGTCTTAAGGAAGATGGGGGCGAACAAATGAGTAAGAAGACGGTTTTAATCATAAGTATAATTTTATTTTCAGCATCCTTATTTTCAGGATGCTGGGATAAAGTTGAGATAGATCAGAGGGCCTTTGTGGGAGTAATCATGGTAGATATGGCGCCTCCCGGCTATGAAGAAAAAGTAGAGGAGTCTGTAAAGAACATACCTGGAATCGAAAAGCAAACAGGAAAAATGATAAAGGTGACATATGAGTTCCCTAATGCTTCCGAAATTGCAGGAAACGATACCGGAAGCGGAGGAGGCGGAGGGGGAGAAGAGGAAAAAGGCGGCATATCAAGCGTGGCCGTAACGATAGATGAAACAAACAGATACATCGACTCAAGGCTGAGTCGAAGGCTGTTTTTCGGCTTTACGCAGACAATAATATTCGGTGAGGAACTTTTAAAAAATCCGGATAAATTCGAGGAAGTGCTGGACTACTTTAGACGGGCCCCGGAGTTTGGAAGATCCATGAGAGTACTTGCGGCAGAGGGTGAAGCATGCAAAGTTGCCGAAATAAAGCCTAAAAATGAAAAACTTCTTTTCAGGTATATACGCGGAATCTTGGAAAACGAATCTTCAAACGGCAGAATATCGGATATAACATTTAATGAATTTATAACAATGCTGAGTGCCAACGGGGATAGCGTAATGCCTAAAGTTACCGTAAAAGGTGACGAGCTAAAGATTGCAGGCGATGCGATTATTAAGGATTATAAACTGCAGGGATTTTTGCCGGAATATGATTCATTTTATTTCAATGCTTTAAGCGGCAAGAGAAAAGCAGGTTCTGAAAGCATAAATACCAATGGACTTACGGTAAACTATTTGATCAGAAATACCGGAAGATCCATTAAGCTTATAAATGATGATCCTGAAAATATTGAAGTCGGTATAAATATTGAAACTGAGGGAGTAATTTCATCTGCTTCAGCAGGCATGGAAATATATGATGATAACTTCATCAAGAAAGTTGAAAGGGATCTAAATGACGTAGATGAGGAAAGCTGCAGTTTTGTAATAAAAAAACTCCAGAAAGACTATAAAAATGATACATTATTGATAGGAGAATATTTAAGAAAACATAATCCATCGCTATGGAATAAAGTAAAGGATAAATGGAATGAAGTTTATCCGACTATAAAAATAATCCCGACTGTCGATAATAAAATCAGAAGAATAGGAACAGTAAAATGATATGTTTAATTTCCTCCTATTATGGAAATACTTAAAGCATAAAGAAAAAAAGTATTATAATGGGGGGAATTTTACTTTGAAAAGAATAGTTACATATATAATGGCCGTTCTAATATCGATATCTATGCTGTCATCATGTGCACAATCGACAGATACTGCTAAAGATATTTCTGAAAAGATAATAAGGTTTCATGTAATAGCAAATAGCGATTCTGCTTCAGACCAGAATGTTAAACTTAAGGTAAGGGACAGGGTACTGAAGGAGATAGCCCCTAAAATGCAAAAGCTAAAGACAAAAACCGATTCTGAGAAGTTTATAAAATCCAATCTCGGATATATTAAAAAAATTGCTTCAAGTGAATTATCTAAGAATGGGAAAAGTTATGGAGTGGATGTCACACTCGGCAAATCGCAGTTTCCGGTAAAAGTATATAGCAATATCGCACTTCCGCCAGGCGAATATGATGCGCTAAAGATAGTTCTTGGAAAAGGCGTGGGTAAAAACTGGTGGTGCGTTATGTTCCCACCCCTCTGTTTTGTGGATATAACTCATAATATAACATCAAAAGAAACTGAAAACGGTTTGAAAAAAGTCTTAAATGATGATGAATATAACAGCATTCTTACAAAGCCGGAAGAAAGTGAGAGCTATGAGGTTACAAAAAGTGAGAATAATGGGACTGTGCAAAAGGACGCTGTAAATGATAAAAAGCCTGTTGAACCTCCGGCAAAGCAAGAAGCTGACGATTCTGTATCAAAACAGGATACCGGTGATTCCACGATAGATAAAGATGCCGATGATTCCACGACAAAACATGATGTTGATGATTCGAAGATACCTGCTGATAACTCAAAAACTGAAATCAAATTCAAAAGTGTGGAAATAATAAAATCCTTTATATCTACGATAAAAGACCTGTTTAAATAGTCGATATTAATAAGGTTATATGGATATATTATAAAGATTATTTGAAGAATATTATGGAAGGAGCAATTGGCGGAAAGTCTTTCGTTTATATTTCAATTTAAAGCATAGGATAAGCTTAATAAAAGGCAGGATAAATATTCCTACCTTTTTGTACTTATATATGATGTTTTTTGGGCATATCCGGCTATAAGATTTGATATATTATAAATAGCATCGGGTTTAGACTTTTGCTTGATGTTATTCTTTATATTTTCAACCCAGAATTTATCGTTCACAAGTGAATATACCTCTTGTATATTATTTTCCTTTTCTTTTAATATAATTGCCATGCCGTTTTTAACCAAATAATTGCAGTTTTCTTCTTCCTGGCCTGGTATTGGAGATATTATTGCAATAGGTATCTCTTTGGCCATCGCTTCGCTTATAGTAATTCCGCCAGGTTTGGTAATAAGGAGGTCTGAAACGGACATATATTCATAGATTTTATCCGTAAAACCTAATATTTTAACTTTTTTTGCACAGTTTAAAGATGCATACTCCAATTGCTTTTTAAGCCTTGAATTTTTTCCTGTAGCGGCGATTATCTGTATATCGAGTTTAGATTTTATAAGCATCTTGAATAAACATTTTATCGAACCTAAACCGAGCCCGCCGCCCATAAGAAGAAAAGTAGTTTTATCTTCGAGGTTTAGCTCGTTAAGATAAGATTGCCTGTCTATTTTTTTGTAAAAGTCCATGTTTACAGGTATACCATATGGGTAAATTCTATCATCATTTATACCATTTGATGTAAGTTCTATTTTCAAGTCCTCCTGAGGTATTACATATGCATCAACAAAATCAGCAATCCAAAAACTATGTATCGAAAAGTCAGTAATTATCGCAATAACAGGTATTTCAAAAAGACCTTTCTTTTTTACCGGCTCCAGCATTTTAAGATGAAAGGGATGCGTACATACTATTACATCCGGTTTAGTATCATCTATCAAAGATTCGACTTTTTTTATAAGCATATCGTTGAACTTGTTGCATACGGCGCCTATATATTCATCATTATTTGATGCATTGTACAACCTGCCGTATATATGCGGCGTATTTCTGATAGTTTTTAAATAACCGCCTATTATTAACCTGTCAATGATAGGATTTATATATTTTAATGCGTCAATTATTTCTACACTGCAGTTTTTTATTCTGGATTCCATAAAATGCTTGAGAGACTGTGCCACAATTTCGTGGCCGCTCCCTGCAGAAATAGATAATATAAGGATCTTCATAAAATCACCTCATCTAAAGTGTTCCTCTTTTTTGCATTAAATATAATTTAATTTGTATAAATAAGGGAAATTAGCAAAAAATAAAAGTACTGGAATATCGGGGTGGCTGTATAAAGATTATTGGGATAATATTCTTCAAATATAAAAGATGCACTCTATTGGAGTTTAATACAGACAGTAAAAAAAATAAGGACTTTAAGAGGTGGTATGATTGGAACAGCCGATTATGAGGAAAAGAGGAATCTATAGTGTTATTGTTGCTGTGCTGGTAGTAGGCGTTACTACGTTTGCATGTCTTATTTACATAGACAGGATGCAGTTTGGAAACAGGCTTCAGGGTAAATACCAAAGGGAATTATATGATCTGACAGGGAATGTGCAGAACTTGGAGACTGATCTTTCAAAGGTTGCCGTAGTGTCATCCTCACAGCAGATGACGCTGCTTTTTGGTGACATATGGAGGCAGGCCGGAGCCGCAGCCGACAGAGTAAATGCACTGCCGATAACGCATACGGCTATATCTCAGACAAGCAAGTTTTTATCGCAATTGTCGGACTTTTCTTATGCATTGATAAGAGGACAAGGCGATGGAGTAAAGCTAACAGATAAAGAATGGAAGACTTTATCTGCATTGAAAAATAACGCGGCATATCTTCACGAACAACTTTTTTCCCTGCAGAGGGAAATGGAAGATGGAAATTTCAAATGGTCCGAGATAAGATATGAGGGTAATGAAATTTTAAAGAAGGCACAAACCAATATTGTAGATCAGAAATTTACCGGCATAGACAAACAGATGCAGAGCCATCCCACGCTTATATATGACGGTCCGTTTTCTGAAAATGTCTTGAATATCACTCCCAAGGTTAATGCTGAGCGTACCATAACACTTGACGATGCCAAGAAAAAAGTTATTAATATTTTTGGAAAGGATAAGGTACAGAAAATAGGAAGTTACAGTTCAAAAGGAGATGGGAAAATATCCGTATATCCTTTCTATGTGATATTGAAAGGAAGGAATAAAGATAGTGCTGTTAATGTTGATATAAGCAAACATGGAGGACACCTTGTTTATATGCTGGATCCGAGAGACATAAACTCGTCCACCATCGATAACAAAAAAGCAATCGATATTGGCTTGAAATTTTTGAATGATATGGGCTTTAAGGACATGATACCGACATTTTCGCAGAAAGATGATAACACAATTGTTATAAGCTATGTAAATACGGTAACGGAAGGGGATGCCAACGTCATAATTTATCCCGACCAAATTAAGCTTAAAGTAGCACTTGACAACGGAGAAATAGTAGGTATAGAAGCTGAAAAATATCTGATAGCCCATAGTAAAAGGAAAATACCGGCCCCGAAACTTACAATAGATCAAGCAAGAGAAAAAGTAAGCCGTACTTTAAAGATAACGAATGTAAGATTGGCTATAATTCCTCTTCTTTCACAGAGAGAAGTTTT
>ENA-UOOI01001154-UOOI01001154.1-fermentation-metagenome-genome-assembly--contig:-NODE-1154-length-29070-cov-9.211580_pt1 | contig 29070 bp, 26 predicted proteins | sample MGYA00245779_ERZ724027 | MGnify/ENA primary metagenome ERZ724027 (study PRJEB28704, sample SAMN03018318) | fermentation metagenome | biome: anthropogenic terrestrial biome; feature: soil; material...
CTCGGCTTACAGGCCTGGTCGCACGGGAAGCCCGCGGATTTCCGCGGGCTTCCTTTTCACTCGCCGCAGACTAAAAATGCAAAGGGGAATTTTCGGATGAAAGAAACGGCCCTCGGACTTTTGATCCCGTTTGCCGGCACGACGCTCGGCGCCGCGTGCGTCTTTTTCATGCGCGCGAAGATCAACGCGCTCGTTCAGAAGGCGCTTTCCGGCTTTGCCGCGGGCGTGATGGTGGCGGCTTCCGTCTGGTCCCTGCTGATCCCGGCGATGGACCTTTCCGCGGATCTCGGGAGGCTGGCCTTCCTTCCGGCCGCCGCCGGCCTTGCGGCCGGGATCGCGTTCCTGCTCCTGCTGGACAGCGCGGTCCCGCATCTGCACCTCAACAGCCGGGACCCGGAGGGGCCGCGGGCTTCCTGGAAAAAAACGACGATGCTGGTCCTGGCGGTGACCATCCACAACATCCCGGAGGGAATGGCGGTCGGCGCGGTGTTCGCCGGGATGCTTGCGGGCAGCGGGACGATCACATCCGCCGGCGCGTTCGCGCTTTCGGTCGGCATCGCGATCCAGAATTTTCCGGAGGGCGCGATCATTTCGATGCCGCTGCGTTCCGAAGGGCTGCGCAAGGGCAGGGCGTTCTGGTACGGGGCGCTGTCCGGCGCCGTCGAGCCGGTCGGCGCGCTGCTGACCATCCTGCTTTCGGCCTATCTGATCCCGGTCCTGCCGTATCTGCTTGCGTTCGCCGCCGGCGCGATGATCTATGTGGTGGTGGAGGAACTGATTCCGGAGGCTTCCGCGGGGGACCACTCCAACTTGGGGACCATCGGATTCGCGTTCGGCTTTGCGGTGATGATGATCCTGGACGTGGCGCTCGGCTGACGGCGCGGTTTGCGCGCGGTCAGCGGATGACGACCGCCTGTTTCATCACCTGGCGGTAGCGGGTTTCGAACAGGGGCCGGCTGTATGTGACGATCCCCCGCAGCGGGTCGGAAAGCGTGACCGTCGAAGCGCTGCAGCCGATCAGGACCATGCAGTGCTCTCCGCCGATCCACTGGATTTTCTTCCCGGTGTCCCGGACGGTCCAGCCGGAGCGGAAGGTGGGGGCCGTCAGGCCGATGGTCGCCCAGACGAGCACGGGCGTGCCGGCGATCACGGAACGGTACAGCGCGGACGGCTCCGAGCCTGAAAGATCCGTGACGGTCAGGCGGGAGCCTGCCGAGGAAAGATACTTCCGCGCCGTCTGGACGATCACGGGCGCGTAGCATCCGAACCCGTTCCCCCTCGGGTTCCCGACAAACGCGCGGTACGGGTCCGCGCGGAAGATCCCGCCGTTCCCGGACGAAACGAAATCGTCTTTCGGAAGCATGGAATCCGCCAGATAGGTTTTGCTGACCGGGTAGCCGTAAAAGTTCATGACGTTGGCCAGAGCGGTGACCTCGCAGCCGGTCGGCAGCTCCGGCTTTTGCAGCAGCGGGGGAAACGACGGGACCGAGGCGCCGGACACCGCGCGGAACGGGAACGTGCGCAGCGAATCCGGCGTGCGGACCCCCACGTCGGCGGAGCCCGGCGCGCGCGCCGTCACGCGGTACAGGTATTTGCCGGTTCCGGCGGAACCGGCAAATACGACGGAGGCGACGGAGGGATCGGTCGTGTAGGGTTCCGGCGCGGCGTTCCGGTCCGTGTCGGCGCGGAAGACGTAACTGTCCCCCGCAACGGAGACATATTCCAGCGTGTCCAGAACAGGTCCGGACGTTTCGGCGGCTTCCGCCGGGATCCGGCCGAAAAGCGGGACGAGGAACGAAAGGGCGAGAAAGCAGACAAAGTTCCGGGTCTTCAATCGGGATCACATCCTGAACGATTTTTTCGATCGGTCCGCCCGTCGGGCGCGGACGACACTGCCATTTTACCAGAAACGGCTGAAAACCGCAAGAAATCTGTCGGAAAAACATAAAGAAAGGGACGCGGCCCGCCGTGCGGCGGGCCGCGTCCCTTCTTTGCTGCGTAAAATTTTACACCACGCTGAACAAAAGCTCGCCGTAGGTCGGGTAGGGGAGGTACTTCGAACCGATCAGCGGCTCGAGGGCGTCCGCGGCGGCGCGCACGTCCGCCATCTGCGCGAAGACGGTGTTGCGGTAGTAGGAGGCTTCGTCCAGGGTGTCCTTGAATTCCTGGGCGGGAGCGGCGGCGGCGTCCAGCTTTTCCGTCTTTTCAAACAGCCCGGCCGAAAGCGCGGAGAGCTTTTGCAGCACCGATTCCTCATAGCCGGTGGCAAGGCCGGGGTTCAGCTGCTTCTTGCTGTTGGCCGTGTCGCTCAGATCCTTCATAAAGGCGGCCGCGGCAGGCAGCAGATCCTTGCGGATCATCTCGACCAGCGTGAGGGCCTCGATGTCCACCTGTTTGTAATAGTTTTCGAGCAGGATCTCGTAACGGGAATAAACCTCGGCCTTCGTCAGCACGCCGAACTTCTCGAACAGCGCGATGTTTTCCGGCCTGATGTAGTACGGCAGCGCCTCGACCGTGGAGCGCAGATTCAGCAGGCCGCGCTTTGCGGCTTCCCCGACCCACTCGGGAGCGTAGTTGTTGCCGTTGAAGATGATGCGGCGATGCTTCCGGATGCTTCCCCGCACCAGCTTGTTCAGGGCGGATTTGAAGTCGCCGGCTTTTTCCAGCTCATCCGCGAACTGGCACAGCGAATCCGCGATGATCGTGTTGAGCATCATGTTCGGGCAGGCGATGGAGTCGGAGGACCCGACCATGCGGAACTCGAATTTATTGCCGGTGAAGGCGAACGGGGAGGTGCGGTTGCGGTCGGTGGTGTCCTTCGGGAATTTCGGCAGGACGTCCGTGCCGATCTCCATGAATCTTTTGTCCTTGTTCTGGTAGGGGGCGCCGCTTTCGATGGAATCGAGGATCTCCTCCAGGTCGTCGCCGACGAAGATCGAAATGATGGCCGGCGGGGCTTCGTTCGCGCCGAGGCGGTGGTCGTTCCCCGCGCTGGCGACGCTGATGCGCAGAAGGTCCTGGTGCTCGTCGACCGCCTTGATGATCGCGGCCAGGAACAGCAGGAACTGGGCGTTCTGTCTCGGCGAATCGCCGGGCTCCAAAAGGTTCTCGCCCCTGTCGGTCGAAAGGCTCCAGTTGTTGTGCTTGCCGTTGCCGTTGATGCCGGCGAACGGTTTTTCGTGCAGCAGGCAGGCGAGGCCGTGCTTTGCCGCGACCTTTTTCATGATCTCCATCACGAGCTGGTTGTGGTCCGTCGCGATGTTGCTCGAAGTGAAGATCGGCGCGAGCTCGTGCTGGGACGGCGCGACCTCGTTGTGCTCGGTCTTGGCGAGGATGCCGAGCTTCCACAGCTCCTTGTTCAGGTCCTGCATGAAGGCGGCCACGCGCGGCTTGAGCGCGCCGAAGTAATGGTCGTCGAGCTCCTGCCCCTTCGGCGGCTTCGCCCCGAGCAGAGTCCTGCCGGTGTAGACCAGGTCTTTTCTCTTTTCGTAAAGGGCTTTGTCGATCAGGAAATACTCCTGCTCCGGTCCGACGGTGGTGGTGACGTGCCCGGCTTCGGTGTTGCCGAACAGCCGCAGGATCCGCAGCGCCTGTTTGTTGATCGCGTCCATCGAGCGCAGCAGCGGGGTCTTTTTATCCAGCGCCTCCCCGCCGTAGGAACAGAAGGCGGTCGGGATGCACAGCGAGTTGCCCTTCAGAAACGCGTCGCTCGTCGGGTCCCACGCGGTGTAGCCGCGCGCCTCGAACGTGGCCCGCAGGCCGCCGGACGGAAAGCTGGAGGCGTCCGGCTCGCCCTTGATGAGCTCCTTGCCGGAAAATTCCATGATGACCTTTTCCCCGTCCGCCGGAGAGATGAAGCTGTCGTGCTTTTCGGCCGTGATGCCGGTCATCGGCTGGAACCAGTGGGTGAAATGGGTCGCGCCCTTCTCCACGGCCCACTCCTTCATCTCGTTCGCCACGACGTCCGCGACCTTCGGGTCCAGCGGCTTGCCCTGTTCCCGCGTTTTGCGCAGCGCGTTGTATGCAGACTTTGGAAGCCTCGCCTTCATGACGGTGTCGTTGAACACCATGCTGCCGAACAGTTCCGGAATATTTTCCATACAGAAATCCACTCCCTAATCAAATGACGGTCTGACGGTTCAAGAAAAAAGACGTTGCCGGACCCCCTTTTGTCCGGAGGCCCACAACATCTTTGTTGTATGCGCTTTATTATAGAGCGTTTTCCCTGAAAAGTCAATCTTTTCTTAAGCCGGCTTGCATAAATCGCGGGGAAAGCGCTCGATCAGGAAGATTTTTCATGAAATTATGAATTTTTAAAATTTTTAAGCGTCATTATTCTTATAAACCTTTAAAAGCATTGACTTTACAAGTTAAACATTCTATGATAAAAAAACATGTAAAAGAAAGTTTTTTGACAAACTGGATTTACATTATTCACAGGACCCCGGGGAACCGGACGGACAAAATCCACCCGGCGGATCCCGGCGCGGGGTTCCTGATTCCTTTCCTGCAGGGAGAGCGAAAACGACATGCAAAATGAAGGAAAAATCCGGATTCCATCCGGGTGCGCGATCTCCGGCGTCTTTTCGAAGAGCGGGGAGCGCTTCGACGGGGAGACGGTCATCCGGTCCATCGTGCCGATGCACGACCGCTCCAACGGGCTGGGCGGGGGCTTCGCGGCCTACGGGATCTACCCGCAGCACCGCGACCTTTACGCGTTCCATGTGTTTTACGACAGCGTCAGGGCCAAGGACGAGTGCGAGGAGATCCTGCGCTCCGGCTTCGACATCGAGGCGGCCGAGAAGATCCCGACCCGGAAGATGCCGCAGATCACGGACGAACCGGCCATCTGGCGTTATTTCGGGTTGCCGTTTGACAAGCAGCTCCAGAGCACCGGGTTCGACGAGCGCGAATTCGTCGCGCGGTTCGTCGTCAAGATCAACTCCAGCATCCCGGGGGCCTATGTGTTCAGCAGCGGCAAGAACATGGGCGTGTTCAAGGCCGTCGGCTTTCCGGAGGACGTCGGCCGGTACTACCGGCTGGAGGACTACGCGGGCTACTGCTGGACGGCGCACGGCCGCTACCCGACGAACACGCCGGGCTGGTGGGGCGGCGCGCACCCGTTCAGCCTGCTTGATTATTCCGTCGTGCACAACGGGGAGATCTCCTCCTACGACGCGAACCGGCGCTTTATCGAGATGTTCGGCTACCGCTGCACGCTTTTGACCGACACGGAGGCGATCGCCTACATCGTCGATTACCTGAACCGGCGGCAGGGCCTGAGCCTGCGGGAGACCGCGGACGTGATCGCCGCGCCGTTCTGGAGCGAGATCGACCGGATGGACGGGGAGGAGCGCCGCCGGCGCACCTATCTGCGCAACGTCTTTTCCAGCCTGCTGATCACCGGCCCGTTTTCGATCCTGCTCGGCTTCACCGGCGGGATGATGGCCCTGAACGACCGCCTGAAGCTGCGCAGCATGGTCGTCGGCGAAAAGGGCGACCGCGTGTACGTCGCGAGCGAGGAGTGCGCGATCCGCACGGTGGAGCCGTCGCTCGACCGGCTGTGGTCGCCCCGCGGCGGCCAGCCGGTCATCGTCACGCTGAACAAGGGGGTAAGGGTTTAACCATGGCGATCCGTTATGATATTCCGGAGTACGAGGTCCTCCGCGACCCGCAGCGCTGCATCGCCTGCCGCGTCTGCGAGCGCCAGTGCGCGAACGAAGTGCATTCGTACGACCCGGACACCGGAACAATGAAAAGCGACGAAACCAAATGCGTCGACTGCCACCGCTGCGTCTCGCTCTGTCCGACGCACGCGCTCAAAATCGTCAGGAACCCGGACACGCTCCGCCGGAACGCCTACTGGACCGGGGACACGATCGGCGAGATCTACCGCCAGGCCGAAACGGGCGGGATGCTGCTCTCCTCGATGGGGAACCCGCGGCCGTACCCTGTGTACTGGGACAAAATGCTGATCAACGCCTCCCAGGTGACGAACCCTTCGATCGATCCGCTGCGCGAGCCGATGGAGACCCGCACGTTCCTCGGCAAGAAGCCGGACCGCATCGAGAGGAACCCGGACGGCAGCATCGATCTTTCGAACCTTCCGCCCCAGCTGGAGCTGCAGGTCCCGATCCTGTTTTCCGCGATGAGCTACGGCTCCATCAGCTACAACGCGCACGAAAGCCTCGCGCGGGCCGCGAAGGAGCTGGGGACGTACTGGAACACCGGCGAAGGCGGCCTGCACGAAGATTTTTACAAGTACGCGCCGAACGTGATCGTGCAGGTGGCGTCCGGCAGGTTCGGGGTACATAAGAAATATCTGGAGGCCGGCGCGGCGATCGAGATCAAGATCGGCCAGGGCGCGAAGCCCGGCATCGGCGGGCACCTGCCCGGCGCGAAGATCACCGACGACGTCTCCCGCACGCGCATGATCCCGAAGGGGACGGACGCGATTTCGCCCGCGCCGCACCACGACATCTACTCGATCGAGGACCTGCGCCAGCTCGTCTATTCGCTCAAGGAGGCGACCGAGTACAAGAAGCCGGTGATCGTCAAGATCGCGGCGGTTCACAACGTCGCGGCGATCGCGAGCGGCATCGCGCGCAGCGGCGCGGACATCATCGCGATCGACGGGTTCCGCGGCGGGACCGGCGCGGCGCCGACCCGCATCCGCGACAACGTCGGCATCCCGATCGAGCTCGCGCTCGCGGCCGTGGACGAGCGGCTGCGGCAGGAGCGGATCCGCAACAACGTCTCGCTGATCGTCGCGGGCGGCATCCGCAATTCGGCGGACGTGGTCAAGGCGATCGCGCTCGGCGCGGACGCCGTCTATATCGCGACCGCGGCGCTCGTCGCGCTCGGCTGCCACCTGTGCCGCACCTGCCAGACCGGCAAATGCAACTGGGGCATCGCGACCCAGCGCCCGGACCTGGTCAAGCGGCTGAACCCGGACATCGGCTCCAAACGGCTGGTGAACCTCGTCTCCGCCTGGCAGCACGAGATCATGGAGATGATGGGCGGCATGGGGATCAACTCGGTCGAGGCGCTGCGCGGGAACCGCCTGATGCTGCGCGGCGTCGGCCTGACCGAAAAGGAGCTTGAGATCCTCGGAATCAAGCATGCGGGGGAGTGATGGAATGAAACGGGTCTATGTGAACGAGCGGTGGTGCCTGGGGTGCCATCTGTGCGAATACAACTGCGCGTTCGCCAATTCCGGCGAAACCGACATGGTCAAAGCCCTCCAGGGGGCCGAGATCCACCCGAGGATCCAGGTCGAGGGCGACAACAAAATCAGCTTCGCCGTTTCGTGCCGCCACTGCGACGACCCGATCTGCGTGAAGAGCTGCATCGCGGGCGCGATTTCCAAACGGGACGGGGTCGTCAGGATCGACCGGGACAGATGCGTCGGGTGCTTCACCTGCATCCTGGTCTGCCCCTACGGCGCGGTCCTGCCTTCGCCCGACGGGCACGCCGTGCGCAAATGCGAGCTCTGCACGGACAACGCTTCCGGCGAGCCCGCCTGCGTCAGGGGCTGCCCGAACGGGGCGATCGTATTCGAGGAGAGGTGAAAAAGTTGGACTATGTCATCGTCGGCAATTCCACGGCGGCGGTCGGCTGCATCGAGGGGATCCGCTCCGTCGACAAAGCGGGACCCGTCACGGTGGTTTCCCGGGAGCCGTACCCGGCCTATTCCCGGCCGCTGATCTCCTATCTGCTGTGCGGCGAAACGACCGAGGAAAAAATGCGGATGCGCCCCGCGGATTTCTATGAAAAGAACGGCGTGAACGCCCTGCTCGGCAAACGGGCGGTCCGCGTAGATCCCGGCCGGAAGGCCGTCCTGCTGGACGGCGGGGAATCGATCCCGTTCGACCGGCTTCTGATCGCGACGGGTTCGAGGCCGTTCGTCCCGCCGATGAGCGGGCTTGAGCGGGTCGAACGGAAATTTTCGTTTCTGACATTGGACGACGCGAAGGCGCTCGGCGCCGCCCTGACGCCCGAAAGCCGGGTCCTCATCGTCGGCGCCGGGCTGATCGGCCTCAAATGCGCCGAGGGCATCCGGGACCGCGCCGGGACCATCACCGTCGTCGATCTGGCGGACCGGATCCTGCCGAGCATCCTGGACCCGCGGGGCTCCGCGATGGTGCGCAGGCACATCGAGTCGCGGGGAATCCGCTTCCTGCTCGGTGACAGCGTCGCCGAGTTTGAGAAAGACCGCGCGCATCTCAAGAGCGGGAAGACGGTCGGGTTCGACGTGCTGGTCGTCGCGGTCGGCGTGCGGCCGAACACGGACCTTGCGGCCGGCGCGGGCTGCGCGGTCGGCCGGGGCATCGCGATCGACGAGCGCTCCGCGACGAGCGTCCCGGGCATCTACGCCGCCGGGGACTGCTGCGAGTGCACGGACGTCAGCTCCGGGCAGCGCCGCATCCTCGCGATTCTGCCGAACGCGCGCCTGCAGGGCGAAACGGCCGGGGTCAACATGGCGGGCGGCGAAAAGAGCTTTGCGAACGCCGTTCCGATGAACGCGATCGGCTTTTTCGGCCTTCACGTCCTGACGGCGGGAAGCTACGACGGCGAGGCGTGGGTGGAGACCGCGCCGGGCGTTTACCGAAAACTGGTGGTCCGGGACAACCGGCTGGTCGGCTTCATCCTGATCGGGGAGATCGCGCGCGCGGGGATCTACACCTCGCTGATCCGCGAACGGACGCCGCTCGACTCCGTCGATTTTGAACTGCTCAAACACAAGCCGCAGCTGATGGCGTTTTCGGCCCAAAGGCGCGCGGAAAAGCTCGGAGGTGCGAAATGATCCGGATTGACGCGAAGAACAGGAGTTTTCGGGAGCTCAACGAGGAGATCCGCCGCGCGGCGGACCCGGAGCTCGAGCTCTGCAACTGCATGGGACAGCGGTACATCGCCGCGGGCATGAGCGGCAGGGACCTGACGATCCGCGGCGTGCCGGGCAACGACCTCGGCTGCTATCTCGTCGGCGGCGCCATCCGTGTGCGCGGCAACGCGCAGGACCAGACCGGCGACACCATGGACGGCGGGACCATCGTGATCGACGGCTCGTGCGGGGACGCGACGGGCTATTCGATGCGCGGCGGGAAGATCCTGGTGCGCGGCAACGCGGGATACCGCGTCGGGATCCACATGAAGGCCTACCGCGACCATCAGCCGCTGATCGTCGTCGGCGGGGAGGCGGGCAGCTTTCTCGGCGAATACCAGGCGGGCGGCACGATCGTCGTGCTGGGCCTCGATTCCGGGGGAAAGGTTCCGGTCGGGAACCTGTGCGGCACGGGGATGCACGGCGGCAGGATGTTCCTGCGCTGCGGGGAGCTGCCCCGGGACCTGCCGCCCCAGGTGGCGGCGGCCCGGGCGGACGAGGAGGATCTTCGGGAGCTCGGCGGCCATCTGGACGAATTCTGCGCGGCGTTCGGGATCCCCAGGGAGGAGATCCTCTCAAAGCCGTTCTTTGTGCTGCGCCCGAACTCCGCGAACCCTTACCGAAACCTCTATACGTTCAATTGAGCCGGAAAGCCGGACAAAACGGCCGCCCCGCACGAAAGCTGTGCGGGGCGGCCGTTCTATATGATCCGGGGGACGGGGAAACTGTTCCCGCGGCTCCGGTTCAGATGTGCAGGGCGACCTCGTTGGCCGTCCAGATCGCGTTTTCGATGTTCTCGGCGGAGAAGGCGTCGCCCACGACATACAGCTCCGCGAACCTGCCGCTGAGCTTCCTGTACAGGCCGTCGTCCGGCCGGTAGCCGACGGCCGTGACCACCGTGTCGCACGGAAGCTCCGTGCGCCGGAACTTCCGGTCGATGAGGACGACGCTGCCGTCCTTGACCTTGAGCAGGGAATTGTTGGTGATCACCTTCACCCTGGCCTGTTTGAGCAGATCGATGAGCATGATGCGGTTCATGTGCGGCACGGGGCTTTCCGATCGGATGATGTCGTCCTGCATCTCGACGATGGTCACGTCCCTGCCGGCCTGGGCGAGCCACAGCGCCGTTTCGCACCCGACGAGGCCGCCGCCGACGACAACGATCGTGCCGTCCGGCTTTTTGTTCCCGCTGAGCACGTCGGAGGCGGTGCGGACGTTCGGTCTGTCGATGCCCGGCACGTTCAGGACGATGTCGTTCGAGCCGGTCGCGATCACGACGGCGTCCGGCTTTTCCGAACGGACGGTCTCCTCGGTCATCTCCGTATTCATGCGGAGATCGACGTTCAGCTCCTTCATCTGGCGCCGGTACCACTTCAGAAGGCGCTTGTCGTCGTATTTGAAGTCCGGCCGGGAGCCGGGGACGACGTGCCCGCCCAGCTCGCCGCTTTTTTCGTAAACGGTGACCCTGTGTCCGCGCAGCACGGCGACCCGCGCGAATTCCATGCCCGCGACGCCCCCGCCGGCCACCAGGATCTTTTTCGGCGTCCGCGCGGGCTTGATCTCATAGAAGCGCTCCCGCCCGACCGCCGGGTTGACCGCGCAGCAGAGCGGTTTTGCTTCGAACGCCCTGCCGAGGCAGCCCTTGTGGCAGCCGATGCACGGGCGGATGTCTTCGTCCCTGCCCTCCATCGCCTTCTTCGGCCATTCCGGGTCGGTGAGCAGGCCCCTGCCGATGCCGATCATGTCGGCCGCGCCGTCCTCCAGCGCTTTTTCGGCCATGTCGGGGATGTCCAGCTTGCCGGCGACGATGACCGGGACCTTCACGGCTTTTTTGAGCTTTTTGGTGTACGGCAGATAGAGGCCGTGCTTCATATAGATCGGGGGATGGGACCAGTACCACGCGTCGTAGGTGCCGACGTCGGTGTTGAACTCGTCGTAGCCGGCCTCTTCGAGGATTTTCGCGGCCTCCAGGCCCTCCTCGAGGCTGCGGCCCTTTTCCTCGTACTTTTCGTCGGGCAGGCCGCCCTGCCGCCAGTCCTTGATGGCGCTCTTGACGCTGTAGCGCAGGCCGACGGGGAAATCCGCGCCCACGGTCTTTTTGATGATCCGGACGATCTCGCACGGCAGCGTCAGCCGCCCTTTCAGGTCGCCGCCGTACTTGTCCGTCCTGCGGTTGAAGATCGAAAGCGTGAACTGGTCCAGCAGATAACCCTCGTGCACCGCGTGGATCTCCACGCCGTCGAAGCCGGATTCCTTTGCGATCTGGGCCGATTCGGCGAATTTTTTCACGATGGTCTCCACTTCTTCGGTGGTCAGCGCACGGCAGGTGACGGTCGGGTCCCAGTAATTCGGGACGGCCGAGGCGGAAACGGGCGGTTTGGCCATCAGAACGGGCGCGCCGCTCCTGCCGAAGCCCATCGTGAGCTGCAGGAAGATTTTCGCGCCGTAGGCGTGGACGCGTTCGGTCATCTCCGAAGCCGTTTCCACAAATTTGACGGGGTTGATGGTCGCGCAGGGGAAAGCGGGCATCACGGTCTTGTCGATTTCGTTTTCCACCTTGGTGATGCTGGTGATCAGCAGGCCGGTTCCGCCCCTGGCCCGCTCGACATAATAATCGACCGCCCGCTGGTTGTAGGTGCCGTCGTCGTTGCACAGGCCGAAAACGCCCATCGGAGCCATGGAGATCTTGTTCTTGATCTCCACCCTGCCGATCCTGATCGGCTCGAAGAGTCTGTTCCTGCCCATGGACTTTCCTCCCTTTTTCATTTTCATTTCTTTTTCCCGGGTCGGTTCCGTTCTCCGGTCCGCGAACGTTTTCCGACTTTATTGTAGGAAAATAGTGTTTGCAATTCAAGCGTCAAAAATACAGAAAAAAGAAATTAATTTCCGTGCAGAAAGACAATTGTTTTAAACAATCTGATATTTTATTGGTTAAAACGATGTCTATTTTGTTTCTCCGCGCGGAACGGAGACCGTTTCGCCGCGGATTCCGCGGCCCGCTAAAGCCGCTTCATCCCCGAAAAATGCGCCGCGACGACGCGGTCGCACCACGCGTCGAACTCGGGGTCCGGCGTCTGCGCCTCCGGGTGTGAGAGGAAGTAGTCCACGCTGCGCCGGATCCCGTTCGCAAACAGGATTTTCGCCCGGAATCCGGGGACGAGCCGCTTGATCTTCGAATTGTCGAACACGCCGCAGTAGGCTTTGTCGCCGAGCAGCGGCCCAAGCAGGCCGGGGTCGGCCGCCGCGAGAAAATCGGAGGGGATGTGCGCGAGGTTCGGACGGACCCCGAGGGCTTTGCCGATCGCCTCGTAGGCGTCGTTCCAGGTGATCGCCTCGTCGCTCGTGATGTGGACCGCTTCGCCGATTGCGTGCGGATTGCCGAGAAGGCCGCAGAAGCCCTGCGCAAAGTCGTCGGCGTGCGTGAACGTCCAGAGCGTCAGTCCGTCGCCGTGGGCGATGACGGGCTTTTCGGAGCGCATGCGCTCCAGCACCTGCCAGGCGCCGTGTTTGCCGTGCACCGCGAGCGGGACGGTCCGCTCGCAGTAGGTGTGGCTCGGGCGCACGATCGTGACCGGAAAGCCTCCGGAGCGGTACGCGGCCGTGAAAAGCTCCTCGCAGGCGATCTTGTCCCGCGCGTAGCGCCAGAAAGGATTGCCGAGCGGCGCGCTTTCCGCGATCGGGTAATTGACGGGCGGCTTCTGGTACACGGAAGCCGAGCTGATGAAGAGGAACTGGCCCGTCCTGCCGGAGAACAGCGCGATGTCCCGCTCGGCCTCCCTCGGCGCCATGACGGTGAAGTCCGCCACGGCGTCGAAGCTCCTGCCGGCGAGCAGCCTCCCGACGGTTTTCGCGTCGGAGACGTCCGCCGTGAGCAGCTCGGCGCCTTCCGGGGCCAGCTCCGGGCGGCGCCCGCGCGTCAGAAGCGTCACCTTTGCGCCGCGCCCGGCCGCAAGGCGCGCGACCGCGGCGCTGATGGTCCCGGTGCCGCCGATCAATAGAATTTCCATCTTGCACACTCCCGTCTGTTGTATTATAATAAGGTAGTTCAACCGGATGGTATCGCCTGGCCCGAAAGGGCATAAACTAGCGGAAGGAAAATGATTCGGCATTGCGATGCCCGGGAAAGGAAGTGACCACGATGCTGAGAAATTTGTCCTTTTTGCACATGATGATCTGGAACCTTGTCATTGTCGGTCTGTGGCATCTCGCCGTCTTTTTGATCTGCATCAAGATGCCGGATTCCGCATTCGACCCGGCGAAGAGCCGTTACGCGCCGAAAACGTGGGAACACGGCGGCCGCTGGTACCGCGACGCCGTCCGGATCCAGGAATGGAAGGACCAGCTGCCCCAGCACATCGGGAAAAACGGTTTTTCCAAGAAACATCTGACGGAAATGTCGGTCGAGTATCTCGACCGGTTTATCACTGAAACCTGCCGCGGGGAATGGATGCACCTGAAAAACTGCGCCTGCATGATCGTGACGCTGCTGATCAACCCGCTGCTCGTGGGGATCCTGATGTCGTTTTTCATTATGATCGCGAACGTGCCGTTCGCGGCCGTTCAGCGCTACAACCGTTTCCGGCTCCAGATTCTCCGCAGGAGGCGCCTGAGGACGATTCGTTCCGGGCTGGAGCGGAACGCCGTCACCGCCTGAACTTTGGCCGCGTACCGCCTGACAGCCCTGCCGCTTTTCCGGCACGGCTGTTTTTTTATGGGGCCCCGCCGATTTGGTGGAGGAAAATAAAATGAAAAAACGGATGCTCCTCGTCCCGCTGTGCCTGTTCCTGACGGCGTGCCGGTTTTCGGCCGCGGCGCAGGCGCGGACCACGCCTTATTTTTCGTTCCGGCTCGATCCGTCCCAGGCGGGGAGCGGCGGGCTCGTCCGGCTGAGGACCGAGGCTTTCCCGGCGGAGGTGACGGCCGCCGGTTTCCGGCTCCGGGTTTCTTACGACGAGGACAGGCTCGAATTTCTCGGGACCGAAACCGCGGGCGCCGTCAAAAGCGGCACGATGCGCACGAACGGCGGCGCGGGGAAGGTGAGCTGCGTCTATGTCTGCAACGCGGGCGGGGCCTCCGCGCCCCGTCTTTCCGGGAACGTCGCTTCGTTCCTGTTCCAGGTGGAGCCGGGCGCGGCACCGGGGAAAACGGCCCTGACCGTCGAAACGGATCAGGTCTGCGATTACGAAGGCCGTCTGATCGACGGGACGGACGCGGCGGAAAAGCTGAACCTGGAAATCCGGCCCGTCCCGTCCTCCAAGGCGAGACTGTCCGCGCTGAAGCCCTCCGCGGGGGCTCTCTCGCCCGCCTTTTCACCCGAAGTGACCAGTTATCTGCTTTCGGTCGAAAGCGGCGTCGGCGCCGTCGAATTCCAGGCGGACGCGGCGGAAAACGGATCGGTGCGGGTCAGCCGCAGGACGCTCAACGCCGCCGGAAAGGAAACGGAGATCACCGTGACCGTCACCTCCGCGGACGGGACGGAGGCGACCCGATACCTGATCCGGGTGGAGCGCGCGCCGAAAACGGCCGCGCGGAGCCCGGGCGCGGAGGTGACGGCCGCCCGGACTTCCGGCGCCTCCCGTCCGAAAGGCGGAATAACCGGATCCGGCGGGGGATCCGGGGCGAAAAAGACCGGAACGGCATCCGGCGGACGCGCGGCTCCCGGCGCGGCGGACGGTGCGGATGCCGGCGGCGGGCGGGCCGTTTCCCGGCAGGCGGCGGGCGGGAGCGCGCCGCTGGTTGTGGTCGGGGATCGGCTGCCGCCGTATCTGTTCGGGATGCTCGCCTGCGGCTTCTGCGTCACGGTCGGCGTCGCCGTCAGCCTGTGGCTGCCGATCCGGCCGCGGAAATAAAAAAAGAGGGCGGAATCACGTCTTCCGGACGAACTCCGTGCGGCAGACGGGGCAGACGATCGCGATTTTCCCCTTGCCCTTCGGCACGCGGAGCGTGCTGCCGCACTTGGGACAGCGGTAATAGCGGTGCGTTTTTCTGTCGTTCATCCGGGCGAGCGTCCGGCTGCGCCAGTTTTCGAACTTCCGGGAGCTTTGGGCAAACCAGTCCCGCACGCGCCGCCAATGCCGCAGGAACGCCTCGTTTTCCCGGTAACGCCGGGAGATGTTCCGCGAAAAAATCCGGTATAAGCCCCAGACCAGCAGCAGAAGCGCCAGAACGGACAGAATCGGCAGCCGGAGCAGGCGCGCGAGGAAAACCAGAACAAAATAGGCGATCATCAGCCCGAAGGTCATCTGATCGGCTCCGTATCTCCCGGCCATCACCCGGTTGACCCAGTAGGAAAAACGCATCAGCCAGTTCATCGTTTCGCCCCTTTCCGTTTTTCGAAAACCGGCCGGACCTTTTTCCCGGCTTACCGGATGACGACCTGCGTCCCTTCCGGAATATGGTCGTAGATCCACTTGGCGTCCTCGACGGGAAGCCGGATGCACCCGTGCGAGGCCGGAGTGCCGAGCTTCGCCGTTCCCTGAGGTTCCAGCTTTTCGTTTTTGTCGAACGGCACGCTGTGGAACAGATAGGATTTATAGAACCGCGTCCAGTAATACGCTCCCTCTCCGACCTTCGGGTTGTAAAACGACTTCCCGCGGTCGGTCACCGTGAAGGTGCCGGTTGGGGTTTCGCTGCCCGCCTCGCCGGAGGAACAGACGTATTCCTGCACGACGCGGTCCCGCGCGTCCAGCACGGACACCTTCTGCTCCTTGAGCGAAACCTCGACTTTCAGCGGCTTCACGGCCTGTTCGAGCGAAACCTCCCGCGCCTCCGCTTCCGAGGAGGCCGCCGGCGCTGAAGAGGAGGGCGCTGAAGAGGAGGCGGGCGCGGAGGATGCGGGCGCCTGCGGTTCCGCCCCGGAGGACGGCGTGGCCGCGTTCGCCAGCATGTCGAACTTCATCCATTCCACGGCGGAGGAAACGCCCGCGCGGAACACTTCGGGCCGCGCGGCCGCAAACGCGGCCCCCGCCCCCGCAAGCAGGATCAGGGCGACCAGCAGAATTCTGTTTCGATAGGGCAACGGTCTTTTCCCGAATATTTTCATGGGAGGTGGGACACGTCCTTTCCGTTTCACGTCTTTTTTCCGGATTCTGTGGGCCGGGCCGCGCCGCTGCCTCAGGGCGCGGATCCCCGCTTCTTTCTCCTATTATACCGGAATGGACGGGCTTTTCAAACATTCTCGGCGAAATTCACAATAAATTCAAATCTGAATGGAAAACAGGGCCGGAAAGAAAGCCCCGGAAAGAGGGAAATCGCCGCGCCGCAGGGAGGCGGGGGCCGGATTTTGGGGAATCGGGGACGCAAATCCGGAAATTATTTTTCAGCCGTCCTTATTTTGGGGTTGCAACGGGGTATCCTTATGGTATAAAATAATGAAAGCCGGAGGACGGGACGTCCGCGGCCGAAACAGTTGTGGGCAATGAGGTCCGACACGGTTGTGCCGGCTTTTTTTGACTTTCTTTCAAAAACGACGGGTATCGGGAGGGATGCGGTGTGAACCATTACAGCAAGGAAGATATTTTTGCGCTGGTGGAAGAAAACGACGTGACGTTCATCCGCCTGCAGTTCACGGATATTGCGGGAACGATGAAAAACGTCGCCATCACAAAAAATCAGCTCGCGAAGGCTTTGGACAATCAATGCGTTTTCGACGGGTCGTCCCTCGACGGATTCGCACGGGACGCGGAAGCGGACATGTGCCTGCATCCGGACCGCGACACGTTCACCCTGCTTCCGTGGAGGCCCTCCCACGACGGGGTGGCGCGCCTGATCTGCGACGTGTTCCTGCCGGACGGCGAGCCCTACGGCGGCGACCCCCGCGGCGTTTTGAGGCGGATGGTGCGGAAGGCCGCGGATCTGGGGTACGAATTCAACGTCGGTCCGGAATGCGAGTTCTTCCTGTTCCAGATGGACGATTTCGGCCGGCCGACGACCCTGACGAGCGACACCGCGGGCTATTTCGACCTCGGTTCGATGGACGTGGGCGGGGACATCCGGCGGGAGATCTGCCTGACGCTCGAGGAGATGGGCTTCGAGGTGGAGGCTTCCCACCACGAGGGCGCCGTCGGGCAGCATGAGATCGACTTTAAATACGACAGGGCCCTGAAGACCGCCGACAACATCATGACGTTCAAGATGGCGGTCAAGTCGATCGCAAAGACCTCCGGCGGGTACGCGACGTTCATGCCGAAGCCCCGCACGGACATGAACGGGTCCGGGATGCATCTCCACATGTCGCTGATGCGCGGCGGGACCAACCTGTTCGACGATCCGGAAGACCCCGCCGGCAACGGCCTGAGCAAAACGGCCTATGCGTTTATGGCCGGCCTGCTCGCGCACGCGAAGGCGCTCACCGCGGTGTGCAACCCGACCGTCAATTCCTATAAGCGGCTCGCGACCGGCTGCGAGGCGCCCGTGCACATTACCTGGAGCTGCCGCAACCGCAGCCCGCTGGTCCGCGTTCCCGCCCGGCGCGGGCGGGGCTCCCGCGTGGAGTTCCGCTCGCCGGATCCTTCCGCCAACCCGTACCTGATGCTGGCGTGCTGCCTGGCGGCGGGGCTGGACGGAATCGAGAAAAAAATGACCCCGCCGCCCGCGACGGACGGCGACATCTCCGGCGTTTCCGCCGGGGAAGCGGCGAAGCGCGGCATCGGCACGCTGCCGCTCAGCCTGCTCGACGCGATCGGCGAGCTCCGGAAGGACCCGGTCGTTTCCGGCGCGCTCGGCGAACACGCGCTGCGCAGTTTTCTCACGGACAAGGAGCGCGAGTGGGCGCAGTTCACAAGCTCCGTCACCGACTGGGAGATCGAAAATTACCTTAAAAAATACTGACCGGGTACGCCCGGAGCGGTCCGGCCTTCGCCCGCGGGCGGAGACCGGACCGTTTTGTTCACAATCAGGGCCTTGCATTCGTCCGAAGGCCGCGTTACAATAGTGTCATCTTTTGAGAAAACGCGGAAGGAACAGGACATGAAAAGACAGAAAAAGATCCTTGCCGTGCACGACGTTTCCTGCTTCGGGAAATGCTCGCTCACGGTCGCGCTGCCGATTTTGTCCGCGGCGGGCGCCGCGGTCAGCGTGATCCCGACGGCGGTGCTCTCCACCCACACCGGCGGCTTCACGGGGTACACCTGCCGGGACCTGACCGAGGACATCCCGGGCATCGCCCGGCACTGGAAGTCGCTCGGACTGACGTTCGACGCGGTCTACACGGGCTACCTCGGCTCGTTCCGGCAGCTCGCGATCGTCTCCCGGCTGATCGAGGACTTCCGCGGCCCGGACACGCTCGTCTGCGTCGATCCGGTCATGGCGGACAACGGCAGACTCTACGCGGCGTTCGGCCCGGAATTCCCGGCCGGGATGGCCGGGCTGTGCCGGAAGGCGGACCTGATCGTCCCGAACCGCACGGAGGCGGCGCTGCTGCTGGGCGAGCCGTACCGGGGCGGCCCGATGGAGCGCGGCGAGGCCGAACGGATCCTGCGCCGCCTTTCGGAGCTCGGGCCGCGAAAGGTCGTGCTGACCGGCGTGTGCTTCGGTCCGGAGCGGGTCGGATGCGCCGTTTTCGACCGGGAGACGGGCGAAATCGGCGCGGCGACGGCCGGGCGCGTGGAGGGGATGTACCACGGTACGGGCGACGTGTTCGCCAGCGCGCTGCTCGGCGCGCTTTCCCGCGGCTTTCCGCTTTTCCGGGCGGCGCGGACGGCCGTCGCGTTCACGGCGGGGGCGATCGCCCGGACGCACGCCGCCGGGACGGACGTGCGGTTCGGCGTGGATTTCGAAGACGGCCTTCCGTCTTACGCGCGCCTCTTGGAGCGCGGCCCGCGGGCGGGGGAGCCCGCGGAAGATCCCGGGGAAAACCCGGAATCCGGACCGTCGAACCGGGAAACGGAAAGAATCGTTTTGAATTCCGAATGCGAAGAAAGGCGGCAGGGATGAACCATAAAATCAAAACGGAGCCATTCGATCTCATGCAGTATTTCTATACGGAAGTGCACCGGCCGCTGATCCGCGCGCTGATCCGCCTGCCGGGCCGGCTGGACCCGGCGGCGCTGAAACGCGCCGTCGGGCTTTCCGCCGCGACCGTGCCTCAGATCCGCTGCCGTTTTTCGGAAAAAACGCACGGGTGGGAGGAATGCGCCTTTTCGGCCGAGCGGGTCGTCCGCGTCACGGACGCCGGCGGGGACGCCGGCGTCGTCGCGGAGCGTCTGCTGCTCGACTCGATCGACCTGTGCGCGGAGCCGCACCTCAAGATCCATCTGGTCCGCGGGCGGGAATCGGATACGCTCTGCGTCATTTTCAGCCACATGGTCGGCGACGGCGCGGGCTTCCGGCAGTATCTGTATCTGCTCGCGGCGCTTTACCGCCGGTGCGTGCGGACCTCCGGCTGCATCGTTCCGCCGGAGCCGCGGGACCGGAGCGTCGGGCAGGTGCTCCGGGGGCTGGATGTCCGCGAGCGGGTGAGAATCCTGCACGCGCCGGTCCGCTTCCCGAAGCAGGAAAAGGACATGCTGCTCCCGCTGGAGGGCGGGGACGGCGAACCGTTCACCGTCCTGCGCCGCATCGGGCCGGACCTTCTCGAACGGCTTCAGACGAAGGCGAGGGCCGGCGGCGCGACGCTCAACGACGCGCTGATCGCGGCGTACGGCCGCGCGCACCACGCGCTGACCCACAGCCGGGTCTGCACGGTCCCCTGCCCGGTCGACCTGCGGAAATATCTGCCGAAGGAGCAGCGCGGCGGGATCTGCAACCTGACCGGCAGCTATTTCTGCCGGTTCCGGGTCGCGGACGGCGAGCCGTTCCATGAAACGCTGCGGAAGGTCGCGGGGGAGCTTTCCAGACAGAAGAAGAGCCGGGACTGCCTCAAGGGGCCGATGCTGCTCAGCTTTCTGTTCACCTTGCTGCCGTTCGGGGCGGCGAAACGGGTGTTCCGTGAAAAATTTTCGATTCCGGTCGTCTCCTACACGAACCTCGGCGTTTTGGACCGGAGACGGCTGGATTTCGGGACCGGAAAGCCGCTGGACGCCTATCTGACGACGGCGGTCAAGCATCCGCCCTACTTTCAGGTTTCCGCCTCCACCTGCGGCGGCGTCTGCACGCTCGGCAGCAACCTGTGCGGGACGCAGCGCGACCGCAGGACCGCGGAGGATTTCCTCGACGCGATGGTCCGCGCGCTCTGGCTTTTCGCGGGGGAGCGGGCGCATAAAGCCGCGGCAAAGAGTCAAACTAACGCCGGAGGTGGTTCCCGTGCCGAAGGACAGCCAGCCGGACAACAAAAGGGACCGGAAAAAGAAGGCCGGCGGACAGACGCCGCTGACGGCGGAAAATCAAAACCAAAACCGCAGCGGCAAAAAGCAGTCCGCAAAGCGTGACGACGTCTGAAAAGGGGGTGCGGAGCATGGCGAAAGCGGGCATGAAGCGCCCCGATTCCGGAGAGCCGACGAAAAGCGGCAAAAAATCGGGAATGCCGCGGAACACGCGCCCCGTCCCCGAACTGCAGGGAAAGGCGAAGCGGAGCGGAAAACGCGCGCGGCCGACCTGAGGGGCGGCCGGAAAACCGCCCGGCGGAGCGAAAGGAGGGAGGAAAACGGCCTTCCTCCTTTTCCGCATGCCCGGGGCGCGATTTTTTGGGACGGAGGCGTATCGTTATGAATCAGATTGTCACGGTCTATCGGATCCGCCGCTTTTCCGCGCCGGACTCCGACGCAAAGGAGGAAAGCTGCTCGCTGCTGCCGTTCCGGGCCGCGCCGGGCCTGCGCGGCCGGGACGACGGCGGCCGGGACTATGTGCTGCCCACGGGCTATTCGGCCGGAACCGGGCCGGACGGCGGCCCCGCGGTGTTCAACGGCGAGGGGTTCCGGTGTTCGCTGCTGCTCCACAACGGCGCCCCGCTGCTGGTCGACGGGGGAAGGCGGCTCGCCCATCTGCTCGAGCCGGTCAAAAAGATCGCCACCTACCGGCAGCTTGCGGGACTCACGCTTTCGGAGCTGGCCGAACGGCTCGGCGTCGAGCCGAAGACCCTGTACGAGTGGGAAAACCTTGAGCGCGAACCGGACCGGGAAACCCTTTCCCGCATCGCTTCGATCCTCGGGTGCGGCCCGTCGGATCTGCTGTGACGGGGACCCGCCGGGCGCTTGAGCAAAAATTTCCGTCCGCGACTTGAAAACGGGACGCGCCGGGCTTATAATATAAATGCACATTAAATTAGTATACATTAAAGGGCAAATGCCCTTTTCGCCGAAAGGCGGAGAAAGCAGGAGAGGTGGATATGTCGGTGAATCTGTTGGAAATCAGGGACCTGTCCGTCAGCGCCGAGGGGACGCAGATCCTTCGCGGGCTGAACCTGACGGTCGGAAAAGGCGAGGTTCATGTGCTGATGGGGCCGAACGGCGCGGGAAAATCCACGCTGGTCAACACCGTGATGGGGCACCCGGAGTACCATGTGGACGGCGGTTCGATCCTGTTCGACGGAAAGGACATCACGAACGCGCCGACCGACGAGCGCGCGAAGGCGGGGCTGTTCCTGTCGTTCCAGAGCCCCGAGGAGGTCCCGGGAATCTCGCTCGAAAACTTCATGCGCACGTCCCGGGTTGCCGTCACCGGAAAACCGGTGAAGCTGTTCGCCTACAAAAAGGAGCTTTCGAAGCGGATGAAGGAGCTCCAGATGGACGACGAGTACGCGTCGCGCTACCTGAACGTCGGGTTTTCCGGCGGCGAGAAGAAAAAGTCCGAGATCCTGCAGATGCTGATGCTGAACCCGAAGCTCGCGATTCTGGACGAAACGGATTCCGGGCTGGACGTGGACGCGGTCAAGGTCGTGTCGCACGGGGTCGAGCAGTTCCGCACCCGCGACAACTCGCTTTTGATCATCACGCACAATACGAAGATCCTCGAATTTCTGGACGTGGACGCCGTCCATGTCCTGATGGACGGGAAAATCGTGCGGACCGGGGACCGGACACTGATCGACCGGATCAACGAATCGGGCTTCCAGGGGCTCATGGCCCCCGCGGTCTGAGAACTCGGAGGGAATAAAAAGTTGAACGCTTCCAGAAAAAAAACCGCGGTCGCGGACATCGACCGCAGCGTCTATGATATCCGGGACCGGGTGGACGCCTCGTACCGGGTCGAAGAGGGCCTGACGCCGAAGATCGTCAACGAGATCGCCGTGGCGAAGAACGACCCGGAGTGGATGCGCCTGTTCCGCCTGAAATCGCTGCAGGTGTACAACCGCCTGCCGATGCCCGGCTGGGGCCCGCCGCTCGACGGCCTGAACATGGGTGAAATCGTCACCTACATCCGCCCGAACACGCAGATGCGGGCAAACTGGTCCGAGGTCCCGGACGACATCAAGAACACGTTCGAGCGCCTCGGCATCCCGGAGGCGGAGCGCAAGTCGCTCGCGGGCGTCGGCGCGCAGTACGACTCCGAGGTCGTGTACCACAACGTGCGCGAGGAGGTCCGCCGCCAGGGCGTCATCTACACCGACATGGAAAGCGCGATCCGCGACCCGGAGTACGGGCCGATGGTCAAGCGCCATTTCATGAAGCTGGTCCCGCCGGAGGACCACAAGTTCGTCGCGCTGCACGGCGCGGTCTGGTCCGGCGGGTCGTTCGTGTACGTCCCGCCGGGGGTGCAGGTGGAGATCCCGCTGCAGTCCTACTTCCGCCTGAACGCGCCGGGCGCGGGCCAGTTCGAGCACACGCTGATCATCGTCGGCGACGGCGCGAGCGTGCATTTCATCGAGGGCTGCTCCGCGCCGAAGTACAACGTGGCGAACCTGCACGCGGGCTGCGTGGAGCTGTACGTCGGCAAAAACGCGCGGCTGCGCTATTCGACGATCGAAAACTGGTCGAAAAACATGTACAACCTCAACACGAAGCGCGCGCTGGTCGAGGAGGGCGGAACGGTCGAATGGGTGTCCGGCTCGTTCGGCTCGCACACCTCCTACCTGTACCCGATGAGCATCCTCAACGGCGAGGGCGCGCGCATGGAGTTCACCGGCATCACGTTCGCGGGCAAGGGCCAGGAGCTCGACACCGGCGCGAAGGTCGTGCACGCGGCGCCGCACACCTACTCCAACATCAACACGAAGTCGATCTCGAAGGACGGCGGCTGGTGCACCTACCGCAGCTCCGTCGTCATCCCGGCGGGCTCCCACGGCTGCAAGTCCTCCGTTTCGTGCGAATCCCTGATGCTGGACGACCGCTCCCGGTCCGACACGATCCCGGTCATGGACATCCGCAACGACGACGTGGACGTCGGGCACGAGGCAAAAATCGGCCGCATCAGCGACGACGCGATCTTTTACCTGATGAGCCGCGGCATCTCCGAGGAGGACGCCAGGGCGATGATCGTGACCGGCTTCGCGGAGCCGATCGCAAAGGAGCTCCCGGTCGAATACGCCGTGGAGATGAACAATCTGATCAAGCTGGAAATGGAGGGCGCCATCGGCTGAAGCGCCGGTGTGGAAGAATGACGATGAAACTTCAAATTGCACATGCGAACAAACTGCCCTCCCCCACCTGGTTCCGGCTGGGCATAAACGGGACCGAAATCGGGGAAACTGTTCCCGGAATCAAACCCTACGGCGGAAAGTGCCTTTCGAAAGAACTTCCGGCAGGCGTGGAGGTTTCGTTCGATCCGTTCCCGGCGCCGGAGGTTTCGACCGGCATCGGGGACGAGGCCCGCGATTTTGCGGAGGACCACAGAAGCTGCGGCGCGACGGTCCGCGTGCCGGACGGCCTCAAAGCGGAAAAGCCCGTGTTCCTCGGGTACCGGATCGACGAAACGAACCCGGCCGTCGTCGACGTCAACACGGTCGTCGCGGGCGAGGGCAGCGAGGTCACCGTCGTGATGAGCTACACGTCCCCGCGGGATTTCGCGGGGTTCCACGCCGGCCTGACCAAGCTGTACGCCGGCAGGAACGCGGTGATCCGCCTGGTCCAGGTTCAGCTCCTCGGCGACGGATGCGTCGGCTGGGACGACGTCGGGGCCGTGTGCGCCGAAGGCGGAGAGGCCGGCGTGATCCAGGCGGAGCTCGGCGGCAGAAGCGCTTTCGCCGGCGTGAAGGCGAAGCTGGAGGGGCGGGCGAGCCGCCTTTCGCTCGACTCGATCTACTTCGGCGACCGGAAGCGTTCGATCGACATCAACTATGTCGCGCAGCATATCGGGCGGAAGACGAAAAGCGAGATCCACGCGAGCGGCGCGCTGCTGGACGAGAGCCGCAAGACGTTCCGCGGCACCATCGATTTTCTCACGGGCGCGAAACGCGCGGTCGGGCACGAAAGCGAGTACACCCTGCTGTTCAGCCCGAAGGTCGTCAACCGTTCCGCGCCGCTGATCCTCTGCGCGGAGGAGGACGTGGAAGGCCAGCACGCGGCCTCGTCGGGCAAGGTGGAGCGGAACCTGCTGTTTTATCTGATGACGCGCGGCTTAAGCGAGCTGGACGCGAAAAAGCTGCTGATCGAAGCTCAGTTCCGCCCCGTCACGGACCGGATTCCGGACGGGGCGCTGCGGGACGCGGTTCTGGATTATGTGAAAGAGAGGCTTGGTTCGATTGAATCCGTATCTTAAAGATTTCCCGATCCTGGGCGAAAAGCGGGGGGACGGCAAGCGCCTTGTTTACCTCGACAACGCCGCGACGACCCAGAAGCCGCTCTCCGTCATCCGGGCCGTGGACGATTACTACCGCTTTTCCAACGCGAACCCGCACCGCGGGCTGTACGGGCTGAGCATCCGCGCGACGCAGATGTACGAGGACGCGCGCAGCGCGGCGCGGAAGTTCATCAACGCCGAAAAGGACGCGGAGGTCCTGTTCACGCGCAACGCCTCGGAGTCGCTGAACCTCGTCGCGTACAGCTACGGCTTGAACTTTATCAAAGGCGGCGAGGAGATCGTGCTGCCGGTTTCCGAACACCACAGCAATCTGCTGCCGTGGCAGATGGTCGCGAGGAGGAACGGGGCGGTCCTGCGGTATCTGTACCCGGATCCGGACGGAACCCTGCCCGAGCGCGAGCTCGACAAAATCGGGCCGAGGACCGCGCTGGTCGCGATCGCGCAGGTTTCGAACGTGCTCGGGACCGTCTACCCGATCGCGGAGGTCGTCCGGCGGGCGCACGCCGCCGGAGCCGTGGTCGTGCTCGACGCGGCGCAGGGCGTCCCGCATTATCCGCTCGACGTCCGGAAGCTCGACGTGGATTTCGCCGCTTTCTCCGGGCACAAAATGCTGGCCCCGATGGGCATCGGCGTGCTGTACGGCAAAGAGGAGCTGCTTGAAAAAATGCCGCCGTTCCTGACCGGCGGCGAGATGATCGACTCTGTGAGCGAAACGGACGCGACGTTCGCGCCGCTGCCGCAGAAGTTCGAGGCCGGCACCCAGAACGTCGGCGGAGCGGTCGGCCTGAACGCCGCGATCGACTATTTGAAGGACGTCGGCTACGACACGATCGAGAAGACGGAACACGGCCTGCTGGCCTATGCGCTGGACGGCATGGCGGAAATTCCGCACGTCACGGTGTACGGGGACAGGACGGCGGGGGACAGGCGCTGCGGGGTCATCTCGTTCAACGTGGAGGGGGTCCATCCGCACGACGTCGCCACCGTCCTCGATTCGGACGGCGTCGCCGTTCGCGCCGGGCATCACTGCGCGCAGCCGCTGCTGGCATACATGGGGATCAACGCGACGTGCCGCGCGAGCCTCTACTTCTACAACACGCGGGAGGACATCGACGCCTTCCTCGCCAGCCTCCGGAAGGTCAGGGGGTGGCTCGGCCTTGGGACTTGAGCAGATCTACACGCAGATCCTCACGGAGCACAACAACTCGAAGCGCAACAAGCACCACATCGACCGTCCGACCGCGGTGCTGAAGGGCGTCAACCCGAGCTGCGGGGACGAGATCGAGCTGGAGATGCGCGTCAGGGACGGGGTGATCGAGGACGCGGCGTTCACGGGCGTCGGCTGCGCGATCTCGCAGGCGTCCGCCTCGATCATGATCGACCTCGTCAAGGGAAAGACGGAGAAGGAGGCGCTGCGCCTCGCCCATCTGTTTTTCGGCATGATCAAAAACGAGGTGACCGACGAGTCCGAGCTCGAGGACCTCGACGAGGCGATCGCGCTCAAAGACATCTCCCACATGCCGGCGCGCGTCAAATGCGCGGTGCTCGGCTGGCATACGCTTGAAAACGCGATCCGCGGGGAGCGGAACCCCGAAGAAAAGAAAACATAAAAGAGCGCATCAAAAAAAAGACCGGATTTCCGGTCTTTTTTTTGATGCGCTCACGCGGCCCCTTTCAGATCCCGAGCGACGGCACCAGCGTCTTCATCGCGTCGATCGTGCGGGAGATCAGGTCGTCGAGGCTCCAGCCGAGCATGTCCGCGCCGTTCTGGATGACCTCGCGCGAACAGCCGGCCGCGAAATTCGGGGATTTGTATTTTTTCCTGACCGATTTGAGCTTCATGTCCGCGACGCTTTTGGACGGGTGCATCAGCGCGACCGCGCCGATCAGCCCGGTCAGCTCGTCGGTCGCGTACAGGATCTTCTCCATGAAATGCTCTGGCTTGATGTCCACCGTCAGCCCGTAGCCGTGGCTCGCGACCGCGTGGATCAGGCGCTCGTCGACGCCGCGTTCCCGCAGGATCTCCTGTTCCTTTTTGCAGTGCTGTTCCGGGAACTGCTCGAAGTCCAGGTCGTGCAGCAGTCCGGCCGTCTTCCAGAACTCCACGTTCTCCGGGTCGTACTCCTGAGCGAAATAGCCCATCACGCCCGACACGATCTTCGCGTGCTTCAAATGGAACAGATCCTTGTTGTATTCTTCGAGAAGCTGTTCGGCTTCCTCCATGCTCGGTATCTTGCCCATTTCGATTCCCCCGCTTGCTTTGATTCCCGCAACGCATAGTTTTCCAGTCGGAATCATTACTTTACAGATGATTTTACCCGCTTTTCTCGGATTTGTCAAGAAAAGGCGCGGCGGGTCCCCGCCTCCGCCCGGAGAACCGGCGCAGAAAAAAACCGCCGCTCCTTTTCGGGGCGGCGGTCCGGACGATCGATCCCGGGTCAATGGATCAAAACCCTCGCGGGAGGGATAATGGTTTGTCTGCGGGCCTGCGGTCCGGTATTCCGTCTGCACCGCGGGCCCTTGCGCAGTGTTTTTTGCTTTTCCGTCGTTTCTTTTGGTACCGTTTTTACTTTATCAGGCAAATATGGACGAATGGTGAACCCAATGTAGAATAACTGTAAAGATTTGGAATTTGGCCGCCGAAGCGCCGGTTCGCAAGCCGTTTCTGTCCGCGCTTTGGAAGATTCAGCCCCGGTCCGGTTCCCCTTGGTTCCGCGCCGCTTTTCCGGCGGGCGCGAACGGGATCCCGACGGCGACGATCACCGCGAACACGATCAGGTAATAGAGGATATGGATCCCGTGGGACAGGCAGGCGGCGACGATCATGAAAACACAGCCGAGCAGGGAGAGAACCGGCAGGACAAAGCGCCGGAACGCGCCGAATTCCTTCTCTTTTTTTATAAAGATGAAAAAAATCGGAATGTAGGTGCCGTACAGCGTGACGATCGGCAGCTCCGAAGTATCGAAGCAGAACAAGCCGAACCAGGGGGCGGCGGCCAGGTTGGCTCCATAAAAATAGAGAAGCCAGACGGCGCAGAACAGCACGCCGAGGATCGCGGAATTGGTGGGCATGTTCGTGGCGGGGTCCACCTGCCTGAAAACCTTCGGCTTCGGGCCGCAGTCCCGGATGGCGAGCGAGTAGATCCCGCGGGTGCTGGCGATCATCAGACCGTTCAGCGTGCCGAGGCACGAGATGATGACGAATACGAAAACGATCGAACCGCCGACGGATCCGAGAATCTTCTGGAACGCCATCATGGCGCCGGCCTCGCCGTTTTTCATCAGGGCCTCGGTCGGGACGGCGCCCGTCAGCCCGATATAATAAAAAACGTAGACGGCGACCACGATCAGCGAACCCCAGACCAGCGCCTTCGGCAGATTCCGCTTGGAATCCTTGAGCTCGGCGTTGATGGAGGTGGCGAGGATCCAGCCTTCGTAGGCGAACGCAACCGCCACGACCGAAGCGAAAAGCCCGCCTCCGGCGCTGCCGCTGGCGGCGGCAGTGCGGGCAAAGTTGCGGGCGGTCATGCCGTTCGTCAGGCCGAGGACGGTTCCGGCGACGGCCATCAGCAGAAGCGGGATCAGCTTGATCACCGTCGTCGTCACCTGGAATTTTCCGGCAAGGATGGGCGACAGCGCGTTGACGGCGTAGCTGGCCACCAGGTAAAAGCAGGAGATGGCCATGCAGGCCCCGCCTGTGATGTCCCAGCCGAGCAGCACGCAGGTGTACCGGGCGGAGACCCAGGCCAGGACGGAGGTGATGGTCGGGTTGTAGATCGTCGCCATAAACCAGCCCACATAGTAGCCGTATTTTTTTCCGACGGTCATCTCCGCGTAATCCACGACGCCGTTTACCTTTTCGTATTTTGTCGCCATCATGGCGAAAGTGCAGGAGCACACGATCATAATCAGCCCGACGACGATCCACGCGATGATTCCCAGCGGGATGTTGCCCCCGGTGGCCTTCAGCACCGTTTCCGCCTTGAAGAAGACGCCGCTGCCGATGACGATGCCGACGACCATGGCGATCGCCGTCGCCAGGCCGTACTTCTTTTTCAGTCCGCTTTCCATAACTTTCCCCCTCAATCTTTTCGTATCCTTTGAATCGCAGGCCCTCCGTTTTTCAAATCATTCCATTTTATCATATTTCAGGAGAGGAAGTAATTCCCGTGTCGCTTTAAAATGAATTTTGTCCCATCTTATTCATCGTTTTTGTATATTTTATGCACAGGAAGCGGCGCTTTCGGGCAGCGACGGCAAGAGGGCCGCGCCGGGTCGTTTTCAATCGCCCGGTGCGGCCTTCTTGGTAACCAATGGATACAGTGGGGGAAAAATAAGGGGAAGGATTTTAAAAATCCGCTTGTTGTCTTGTCGTCAGGTTGAGGAATCGTCCAGATCGGTGTCGAGGACGCATCCCGAGGAGAACTCCGGAGAGCACCAGCCCTGGGCCTCGTCTTCCAGACGGGAATTTTCGCGTTCCACTTCGGCGTTATATTCTTTCTCTTTGCGATCCAGCATCTTCAAATGCCTCCTTTTCAAATTTCGAATGGGAATCAATCGTTATGTGGGGGAAA
>ENA-UOOI01001155-UOOI01001155.1-fermentation-metagenome-genome-assembly--contig:-NODE-1155-length-29059-cov-19.084471_pt1 | contig 29059 bp, 31 predicted proteins | sample MGYA00245779_ERZ724027 | MGnify/ENA primary metagenome ERZ724027 (study PRJEB28704, sample SAMN03018318) | fermentation metagenome | biome: anthropogenic terrestrial biome; feature: soil...
CTTTCTTGTCATCATCAATTCATTTTTATCAGTTAGTTTCGCAATTACCTATTAAATTTTATTAACTTTACCTCTTTTTACAATAAATAGTTGAGCTTTATCTATTACATATTTTTTTATATCATCAATCCCAGTACAAGTTATAAATGTTTGTATTTCCTTTATAGAACTTAATATATATTTTTGCCTATTCTTATCTAATTCAGATAAAACATCATCCAAAAGCAACACAGGATATTCTCCTATGATTTCTTTTATTATCTCAAGAGAAGCAAATTTCATTGTTAATATTGAAGTTCTTTGCTGTCCTTGAGAACCAAAATTTCTGACGTTAATCCCATTTATATTTACAATAAAATCATCTCTATGGGGTCCATAGAGTGTACTACCTTTATATATATCTTTTTTTCTGTTATATTCTAGAATTTTAAATAAATCATCTTCTATATTGTCAAAATTTAATAAACATGTCATATACTTGAATTCTATATTTTCAATTCCAGAAGTTATATCACTGTGAATAATTTTTCCTTTTTCATTAAGTTTTTTTAAATATTTATTTCTAAGTTTTACTACAATGGCTCCATATTTAGCTAATTGTTTATCATATACTTGAAGAATATCTACATAATTCCCTTTATTCCAACTTTTAAGAATAATATTCCTTGCAGTTAACACTTTATTATATCGAACCAGACTATAATAATACTTTTTACTGAATTTACAAAGCTCAATATCTAAAAATTTTCTTCTGTAGACAGGAGATTCCTTTATTATTTTTAAGTCTTCTGGTGAAAACATAACTACATTAAGGATTCCCATAAGTTCAGATAACTTACTCACTTTTATAGAGTTTATATTTATTCCTTTTTTACCTTCTTTAAATATCTTTACTTCTATTTTTTTGTCAAAAGACTTTCTTAATATGTGTACTTTTATATATGACTCTTTACTATCCCAATTTATTAATTCCTTATCTTTATTTGTTCTAGATGACTTACCTATACTGCAATAATACATACTTTCCAATATGTTTGTTTTTCCTTGTGCATTATCTCCTATGAATACATTTATATTTTTATCAAATTCTATATCTAGTTCCTTATAATTTCTAAAATTAATTAGTTTTAAATATTTTATATACATCAAAAACACCTATTTATAATTATATCACAAATGTATAATTGACAATTAATAATAAATTCTTAATGTTTATAATATAATAAGCTACACAATTTTGTAAGCATTTACTCCAAATTCAACTACATCATCTTTAAATAGCTTTCTCCCCCTTCTTGTTTCTACTTCCCCGTTAACTTTTACCACTCCATCTTTTATAAATATTTTAGCTTCAGATCCTTGAGAAACTACTCCACACCACTTTAAAAAAGAATCTAACTTTATCATATCTGTATTGATTTTAATTTCATTCATTTTACATTATCTCCAATTTATTTATTTTTAATTATTTAATAGTCTCACCGGGAGCACCAAATAAATACAATTATCTTTTTTGCTATTTTTTATAATACAAGGACTTACACTTCCTGAAAATTCCATTATAATTTCCTCATCTTCCATTATTTTAAGTACATCTATAAGGTACTTGGAATTAAATGCAATTTGAAGTGCATCTCCTTCTAGTATTATATTTAGTTCTTCTCTAACCATTCCTATTTGGGAATTAGAGGTTATAATCATATTATTTTGTTCTATCTTTAGTTTTATTAAATTTGTATTACTGTCTTTCGCCATCAATGAAGCTCTTTCAATACAGTTTAATAATTCACTTTTTCTAGCTGTTACCTTAAGACTGTATTCTTCCGGAATTATAGAATTATATTTTATAAATTCTCCTTGCAAAAGTCTAGATATGACTTTTGTATTTATTAAATTAAATAATATATGATTAGGAGTAAATGTTATATTTACATTTTCATTATCATCACTTAAAATTTTTGAGACTTCATTTAATGTTTTTCCAGGAATAACAGCATTTATTACATTTTCATTATCTAAAAATTCAGATTTTAAAGCTAACCTATATCCATCTAGAGCTACTAAATTTAATTTTTTATTTTTAATTTCAAATAAAATGCCTGTAAGTATAGGTCTTGCTTCATCTTGCGCTGTAGCAAATATCGTACTTTTTATCATATTTTTCAAGGTACTTTGTGGTATAGAGAAGAATATATTTTCATTTATATTAGGTATTTCAGGAAAATCTTCTGCATTCATATGAATAATATTAAATTTTGATTTTTGACATAATATTTCTACAGAGTTATTCTCAGTTGTGGATATATATATATTATCATTTGGTAATTTTCTTATAATATCCCCAAATATTCTAGAATCAATTACCACAGCCCCTTCTTCTTTTACTTCTGTTTGTATAGTTGTTATTATACTTAAATCTATATCAGATCCTGTTAATTTTACTGTATCTTTATGGGCTTCTAAAAGTATACCATTTAATACAGGCATACTGGATCTACCAGTTATTGCTTTTTGAACTGTAAATATGGATTCTTGTAATTTATTTTTTGTACATAAAAATTTCATTTAAATACCTCCTCTTTTATTGATATTATTTTAGTATAGATAGATAATTATCTATAGTAGTAGTAGTAGTAGGGACTGTGGATATGTTAATAAGTCTTAAAAATGTTGATAAAACGTTGGTATCACTAAAAAAAGAATAAAAAATAAGTGTGGATAAGTATGTGGATAAAATTTATATTATCCACATTATCCACATTATTAAAAAAATAATAATTGTAATATCTTTTTAATTAAATATTAATGAAGTTATCCACAATATATGTTGATAACTATTCCTGGGCTAATCTTTTAGTTAAATCATTTACAGCATTTTTAAGGCTTTCATCCTTTTTTAAATTATTAGATATCTTTTCATAAGCATGTATTACAGTTGTATGATCTCTTCCACCGAATTCTTCCCCTATTTTAGGCAGAGACATATCTGTAAGTTTTCTACACAGATACATAGCTATTTGTCTTGGAAAAGCTACATTTCTAGTTCTTCTTGATGATTTAAAATCAGATACTTTCAAATTATAATAGTTAGATACCACATCTTGTATTAATTCTATTGTAACTTGTTTTGATTGTCCACTTGATATTATATCCTTAAGAGCTTCTATTGCCAAATCAACACTTACTTCTTTATTTGTAAGTGATGAAAAGGCGACTATTCGTATTAAAGCCCCTTCTAGTTCTCTTATATTTGATTTGATTTTTGTTGCTATGTATGCCATTACTTCGTTTGGAATATTTAATTTTTCAACATCAGCTTTCTTTTTTAATATAGCCATTCTTGTTTCAAAATCAGGGGGTTGAATATCAGCTATAAGACCCCATTCAAACCTAGATCTAAGTCTATCCTCTAGTGTAGGTATTTCCTTTGGAGGTCTGTCACTTGATAAAATTATTTGTTTGTTGGCTTCATATAGCGCATTAAAAGTATGAAAAAATTCTTCTTGAGTTCTTTCTTTACCAGCTATAAATTGAATATCATCTATAAGTAAAACGTCTATATTTCTATATTTATTTCTGAATTCAACATTTTTATCATCTTTTATAGAATTTATTAGTTCATTAGTAAACTTTTCAGAAGAAACATATACTACTTTGCAGCTGGTGTTATTATTTAATATATGGTGTCCTATAGCATGCATTAGATGGGTTTTACCTAAACCTACTCCTCCATATATAAACAAAGGATTATATGCTTTTGCTGGTGATTCCGCAACAGCAAGAGAGGCTGCATGGGCAAATCTGTTACTATTGCCTATAACAAATGAGGTAAAAGTGTATTTTGGATTTAACATAGCTGACATTTCATCTGTTACTATTATTGAGCTTTTTATATTTTGTTCGTTTACAGTATCTAAAGTTAAAAATTCTCCAGGTAATTCAGATGAAATTAAAAATTTAACATTGTATTTTTTTGAAGTAACCATTTGAAGCGCTCTAATTATTAAATCAGTATATTTATTGCTTAGTATACCTTTTGTAAGATCATTTGGTACAGTTAGCATAAATGTATCATTTTCAATAGATATAGGAGTAATACTTTTGATCCACGTGTTAAAGCTTACTTCAGTAGTCTCACCTTTTATTATGTTTAAACATTGTTCCCATATTTCTTTTAGATGGGTATTCATTTTGTATCCTCCAGTCTTATAAAAATAATTAACAATATATCCACAGAAAATTATAGGTATATTATATTTCTTTGACACATGTGGATAAAAATATTCACATGTGGATGAAAATGTGGATATTTTTAAATAAAAAAAAGTTATCCACATTTTTAACAAAATAGATATCAACATTATCTACAGTGAATAATACTAGATAAATTGGGCAATAATGCATATATAGAAATAAGTTATACACATAAATTATTAAGTTATACACATATTTATCCACAAGTGTGGATAAATAATTTAAATCGTAAAGTTATCCACAAGCCCCTATAATATAATATCAAAACATAACTACCTATTCAATAAGTTATCCACAAAAATAAATAAAAATGTTGATATGTGAACTTTTTTATTAAATTTTATACTTTTTAATTTGTATTGACATTGTAACTTAGTGAATATATAATTTAATAGTAAAACTTTAGGATGGATTTAGTATTTTATAGATAAGTGTATTTAAAAAGCTAGATTTCTATTTTTAATGTTCAGTTTTAAATTGAATTTTATAATGTTAAATAAATATTATTAAACTTAAAGAAAGGAGTTGTGTGGATTATGTGGATGACTTATCAGCCAAAAAAGAAACAAAGAAAAAGAGAGCATGGCTTTAGAAAAAGAATGAGAACTCTATCAGGAAGAAATGTTATTAAGAGAAGAAGACAAAAAGGTAGAAAAAGATTAACAGCATAAGGCCGCTTTTGTGGCCTTTTTCTGCAAGCAGAAAAAAGGAGCAAAGACAGATGGATTTTTATAGATTAAAAAAAAATGCAGAATTCAGAGCTGTGTATAAAAGAGGAAAGTCTTTTTCTAATAATTTGTTAGTAGTGTATTTATATATAAATAAAAAAAGTATAAATAGATTAGGTGTATCGGTAAGTAAAAAAGTAGGTAAAAGTGTTGTTAGAAATAGAATTAAAAGGTTGATTAAGGAAAGTGTTAGATTGAATAGCAGTTGTATAAAAGTTGAAAATGGATACGATTTAGTATTTATAGCTAGAAAGGCATCTAGTGGAAAAAGCTATGTAGAGATAAATAATTCTGTAAAAAATTTGATTAGAAAAGCGGGTTTATATAAATGAAAAAGTTTTTGATTTTTTTAATTAAAATATATAGGAAGTACATTTCCCTTTTAAAAATACCCAGTTGTAGATTTTATCCTACTTGTTCACAATATGCATTGGAAGCTTTACAAAAATATGGTATTATAAGAGGTGGATTTATGTCTATAAAGAGAATATTGAGGTGTAATCCATTTTGCGCTGGTGGATATGACCCAGTTAAATAAATTTCAGGAGGAGTAATGTTTTGCAATATCTAAATAATGCTTTTGTTCAGTTTTTTGAGTTTTTACATCGTAATGTGACTTTACTTATACCTAATCAAAATGTATCTTATGGTATAGCAATAATTTTGATGACTATAATAATTAGGATCATAATACTCCCATTAGGTGTAAAACAGTTAAAGTCTTCACTTATAATGAATGAAATTCAGCCGGAAGTTAAAAAGTTGCAAGAAAAATATAAAAAAGATCCACAAAGAGCTCAACAAGAAATGATGAAATTATACAAAGAAAAAGGTGCTAGTCCTTTCAGTGGATGTTTACCACTTCTTATTCAATGGCCTATTTTAATTGCCCTCTACTATGTTTTTAATAATTTATCTGGAATAAATGGGATTAGTTTTTTATGGATAAGTGATTTGGCTAAAAGAGACATATTCCTTGCTATTTTATCTGGAATAACTACTTATTTATCTACATATTTTATGATGTCTTCAAATAATAGTGAACAGACAGCCAAACAGACACAAACAATGAATATAGGAATGTCCGGATTTATGATATTTATGAGTTTGGGATTTAAATCTGCATTGGTACTGTATTGGGTTGTTAGTAATTTGATTCAAATAGCACAAACTTTAGTTATAAAGAGGATTGGAACTAAGAAGAACACTAGTCATAGTAAAGCTTAGGGGGGTGGCTGCTTATTATGAAGATTATAGAGGTTGCTGGAAAAACTGTTGATGAAGCAATTAAAAATGCATTACTAGAATTAAATGTGGAAAGAGATAAAGTGGAAGTTGAAATATTAGATTCAGGAAATAAAGGTTTTTTAAACTTTATAGGGGTTAGACCTGCTAAGATAAGGGTTAAAGTAAAAAGGGATTATATAAAAGAAGCAAATATATTTTTAAAAAATATTCTACATTGTATGAAAGTAGAAGCTAAAGTACAAATTAAAGAGAATAATAATGTTATAAAAATATATTTAACGGGTTCTGATATGGGAATACTCATAGGTTATAGGGGAGAAACATTAGATGCTATTCAATATCTTGTAAGTCTTGTGGTGAATAAAAATCATGATATAGAATATAAAAGAGTTATTTTGGATACAGAAAATTATAGATTAAAAAGAGAAGAAACCTTAAAAAGACTTGCAAAAAAAGTTGCTGAAAAGGTTAGGAGGACAGGTAGAACTGTGAAATTAGAACCGATGAATCCTTATGAGAGAAGAATAATTCATTCTTCTCTTCAAAATGATTTTTATGTAAATACCTATAGTGAAGGTCAAGAACCTTTTAGAAGAGTTGTAGTAGATTTTAAGAAAGCCTAAAAGGCTTTCTTTTTTTAAATCTGTAAAAGTTATATAATTTTATTTGGAGGAAATTAAAATTATGTTAGAAATTGATACAATAACAGCTATTGCTACTGTTTTAGGAGAAGGAGGCATATCTATTGTAAGAATTTCAGGAGAAAATTCTCTTAGTATAGTTAATAGCATATTTAGAGGAAAAAATAATAGAAGTTTGTTAGATATAAAATCCTATTCTATGAGATATGGCTTTATAATAGAGATAGACACTGGTGAAATATTAGATGAAGTACTTGTAAGTTTTATGAAAGGACCTAAAAGCTATACTGCAGAGGATGTGGTAGAGATAAATTGTCATGGTGGAATATTAGCTACAAGAAGGGTAATAGAAGAAGTTATTAAAGCAGGTGCCAGACTTGCAGAACCTGGTGAATTTACCAAAAGGGCATTTTTAAATGGAAGGATTGATTTAAGTCAGGCAGAAGCGGTAATTGACATAATTAAAGCAAAAAGTAACATTTCAGTGAAGTCAGCCTTGCAGCAATCACAAGGTAAAATTTCTAAAGAAATTAATTTATTAAGAGAGGAACTTCTAGAGATAATTGCACATATAGAAGTTACTGTAAATTATCCAGAAGAAGATTTAGAAGAGGTGACTTCAGAGGAGGTTATTTTAAAGTTAAATAAAATATTGCATAAAATAAATTATATATTAAGTAATGCAGAGGAAGGCAAGATAGTTAGAGAGGGCTTGAATATAGCAATTATTGGAAAACCTAATGTAGGGAAATCATCTTTACTGAATTCTTTAATTGAAGAAAATAAGGCCATAGTTACAGATATACCTGGCACCACTAGAGATGTTATAGAAGAGTACATGAATATAGGAGGAATTCCTGTAAAAATAATTGATACAGCTGGTATAAGAAAAACTGATGATGTGGTAGAAAAAATAGGTGTGGAAAAATCTAAAGAAAAAATAGATGAATCAGATTTGGTTATATTAATGATGGATTCAAGTAAGGAATTAGATGAAGAAGATAAAGAAATAATAGATTATGTAAATCATAGAAAATATATTATTCTATTAAATAAAATTGATATAGGTGATAAAATAGGTTTAAATAATATTTGTAATTTAAATTCAAGATTCATAATAAAAACTTCCATTAAAAATGGAGAAGGTCTGGATGAAATTAAAAACTGCATTAAAGAATTATTTTTTAAAGGAGAAATTAAGTCAGAAGATTTATTTATAACTAATACCAGACATAAAGAAGGATTAATCAGAGCCAGAGAGAGTTGTGTTGAAGCGTTAAAAACGTTAAAAAGTACTTTATCTATAGATTTAGCATCTATAGATATAAAAAATGCATGGGTTAGTTTAGGAAAAATAACTGGTGATACTTTAGAAGAGGATATAATAGATAAAATATTTTCACAATTTTGTTTAGGAAAGTAGGTAATTAGAATTGGAGTATTTTTCAGGAAGATATGATGTAATAGTTGTAGGTGCAGGTCATGCAGGATGCGAAGCAGCACTTGCTGCGGCTAGAATGGGTTGTAAAACTTTAATATGTACCATGAATTTAGATAGCATAGGTTTTATGCCATGTAATCCCAATATAGGGGGAACAGCTAAAGGTCATTTGGTAAGGGAGATAGATGCTTTAGGAGGAGAAATGGGTATAAATATTGATGCTACTTTTATACAGTCAAGAATGCTTAATACTTCTAAGGGACCTGCTGTGCATTCACTGAGAGCACAGGCGGACAAGAGAAATTATTCAGGAAGAATGAAAAGTGTACTTGAAGGACAGTATAATTTGGATTTAAGACAGCTAGAAGTGATAGGTATAAGAATTGACAATAAAGGTAAGGTTTGTGGAGCTTTAACAAAGAATGGAGCATATTTTGAGACAAAAACTATTGTTTTATCCACAGGGACCTATTTAAAAGGTAAGATAATTATAGGTGATACAAGTTATAGTTCGGGACCAAATGGATTTATGCCAGCCAATGATCTTTCACAGAGTTTATTAGATTTAGGGATAGAGCTTAGAAGATTTAAGACAGGCACACCGGCAAGGGTAAATAGACGTAGTGTAGATTTTTCTAAAATGATAGAACAGCCGGGTGATAAGAAAATAATTCCTTTTTCTTTTATGAGTAAGAATTTAGACAAAGAACAGGTGTCTTGTTATTTGACATATACTACAGAGAATACTACAAAAGTTATAAGAGAGAATATAAATAGATCGCCACTTTTTAATGGCTCTATTAAATCAGTAGGACCAAGATATTGTCCTTCTATTGAGGATAAGATAGTTAGATTTCCAGATAAGGAAAATCACCAAATATTTATTGAACCTGAAGGGGAGGATACAAATGAGCTGTATGTGGATGGTGCGTCTACATCAATGCCTGAAGATGTTCAAATAGCCATGTATAGAACTATAATAGGACTTGAAAATGTAGAATTCTTGAGAACAGGATATGCTATTGAATATGATTGTATAAATCCACTACAATTAAAGCTTACTTTAGAATTTAAGAAAATTGAAGGATTATTTGGAGCTGGACAATTAAATGGAAGCTCTGGATATGAGGAAGCAGCATCTCAGGGTATAATTGCAGGTATCAATGCAGCACTTAAAGTTCTGGGAAAAGAACCCTTTATTTTAAAAAGATCAGATGCCTATATGGGAGTTTTAATAGATGATTTAGTTACAAAAGGAACAGAAGAACCATATAGAATGATGACATCTCGTGCTGAATACAGGCTTATACTTAGGCAAGATAATGCTGATTTGAGACTTACAGAGATGGGATATAAAATAGGGTTAGTAACTAAAGAAAGATATGATAAATATTTAAAAAGAAAGAATAGTGTAGAAACTGAAATAAAGAGAATAAAAAATTTGTATATAACACCTAAGAAAGAAGTAATTGAATTCTTAAATTCATTGAATTCCTCTGAATTAAAAAAAAGTATAAGTCTTTATGAATTGATAAAAAGACCGGAGCTTGATTATTTTAAACTTCAGTTGCTTGATACAGATAGACCTGAATTAAGTGAAGATGTTCAAGAAGAAGTAAATATCATTTCAAAATATGAAGGATATATAAGAAAACAGTTAGAACAAGTTCAACAGTTTAAAAAATTTGAAAACAAATTTATACCTGAAAACATAGATTATGATGAAGTGAAAGGATTGAGAATAGAGGCAAATCAAAAATTAAAGAAAATACGGCCTATAAGTATAGGGCAAGCTTCTAGAATTTCAGGAGTTTCACCAGCAGATATTTCTGTTTTACTGGTTCATTTAGAAAAAAGACGTAGAGAAAAACTTTTATAAAATAATGATTTTGGAGAAAATATTATGAATTATTTTGTGAGTATGGATACTGTATGTAAAGATTTAGAATTAGATTTTAATCAGGAAAAGTACGATAAATTTATTAAATATAAGGATATGCTCAAGTTATGGAATGAAAAGATAAATCTTACTGCGATAATAGATGATCAGGATATAATTAAGAAGCATTTTATAGATAGTATTAATATATTTAAATTTTCACCTTTAAAAAGTGTTAAAAGTATTATTGATGTGGGAACTGGTGCAGGATTTCCAGGCATACCTATAAAAATAATTAGACCGGAAGTAAAGCTCGTACTATTGGATTCTTTAAACAAAAGAATAAATTTTTTAAATCAACTGGTTTTAAATATTAAATTGGATAATATAAAATGTATACATGGAAGAGCAGAGGATTTTGCAAGAAAAATAGAATACAGAGAGAATAGTGATGCTGTGGTATCAAGGGCCGTAGCTAATTTAACGGTTTTAAGTGAATTGTGTATTCCTTATGTAAAAATAGGAGGATATTTCATAGCAATGAAGGGACCTTCTGTTGAAAATGAAATTAAAGAAAGTAGAAATGCAGTTAATATTTTAGGAGGCAAAATTGAAGATATAATAAAAATTGAAGATAATGAATTCAATCATAATTTGGTAGTAATGAAAAAAGTAAAACACACCCCTGACAAGTATCCCAGAAAAGCAGGTATCTTATCTAAAAATCCATTAATGTAGATGGAGCTTTAGATATAAAGTATATAATATACTTTTTTAATGAAGGAATATATAATATTAATTGAGATTTATAAATTTCAAAAAGCAAAATGTTTCACATGAAACATTTTGCTTTAATTTATGTGTTACTAATTTTGTTATAATTTTACAAGCAATAATACTGCTATTTTTTTAGTTTTTTTAGTATATAAATTAATGGATAAAATTATAAATTTTATATGTATTTTGCTATAAATAAAAGAATTTATATTAAAAACTCTTTTATTATTATAAATAAAAATATATAATTAAGAATAGAAAACCTAGAAAGGGGGAATTTAAATGAAAATAATATCCATATTTAATCAAAAAGGCGGAGTAGGTGTGCGTCCGTAATGGGTTATAAGAGAATGTTGTTTAATACAACCAAGGTTACAACGATACCTTGTTAACCAATAGGCTTACCTAAGGATGGAAACATCAAAGGGACAATAGCATGTCTATTAAAGCATATAGTTTCTAAAAATGGTTAAGATACTGATATGCAAGGTTAGGATGTGATAAGGTCAAGGCTGGATTGCTTGAATTCTAGTTTCTTAGCTCTAACTGCCGGGGTTTACGAAGACCATTTGAATACGTAAACGGAATATTTAAAGATAAAATTTTACCTGCGTTTTATTAACGTTGTAGATATTCCCAACATCTCCTATAAGATGTACAAGAAACGAAAGGAAGACCTAAGTCATGTTATCGCTTTTATTAATCTAAACGGAGATAGTCTAAGGTGAAATATTTTAAGCATTCATTATGACTACGGAACCTTCATAGTAGTCCGGGATAGGGAAAGCCTATTACATGGCGAAGGAAGGAAGGTTATTTTTATTGTCTGATTAAGGAGGTATGCGAAATGCAAAAAGCTGAATTAATATTGGCAATATTAAAAGATAAATCTAATAAAAATCCCAATTATAGATTTCAGAGAATATATAGATATTTATTTAATATAGATTTTTATTTAAGGGCATATTCTCAAGTGTATTCTAATGAAAATATAAGATATACCATTGAAGAAGAGGTACATAAATTCAGTATTGAAAGTACTTATGAAGTAATTAAAAAATTAAAAAATGAAAGCTATTATCCTGAGCCATTAAAAAAAACAGATAAGGAAAATAAAAAACATTGGAAAACAAAAACTCTATATGATAATTTAATACAGCAAATAATTGTGGAAATTCTTCAAGCTATATATAATATTGATTTTAGTATTAATTCTCATGGATTTATACCCAATAAAACTTATCATAATGCTCTTTACAAGATAAAGTCCACTTGTGGTGGTTCTAGATGGGTCATAAGGGGTAATATAGAAAATTATTTTTACAATATAAATTATGATTTTCTTATAGAGCTTTTAGGTGAAAAAATATCTGATGGACGTTTTATAAATCTTATCTATAAGTTTCTTGTGGCAGGATATATGAAAGAAAAAAAAGATTGTGATACATTGTCAGAGATATCCCATAGGAAAAGTTTAGCTAGCATATTGATTAATATATATTTATATAAATTTGATAAATATATGAATGAAGAATTTAGACAAGCAGAATATACACGTTATTTAGATAATTTTATTATTTTTACTTTTGAAAATAGAGATTTGTCTGAATATATGGTAAGTGATGTAATAAGTTTTTTGCAAGATAAGTTAAATATAAAAGTGACTGAAAAAGAAATTTTTATGATTGATTTAAATAAGCGGAGGGCAAGATTTTTAGGATATGAAATAGCTAAGTTAAAATGTAATTATAATGACAATAAAAATTGTAATCATGAAGAAAAAAGAGATAGTGGGATAATACAATTATTAATACCGGCTGATGTAATAAGAAAAAGAATTAAGCCTCTTATGCTGAATGGAAAATCAATACACAATAGTTCTAGAATTAACTTACCTATATTTAAGATAATTTCTCTTTACAATAGAGAAATTATAGAGTTATATAATTATTATTCTTTAGCATCAGATGTAAATATAAAGATTAGAAAATTTAAATTTTATCATTATTTAAGTTTAGTAAAGACTTTGGCAAGAAAAGAACAAATATCAGTTAAACAAGTATTAAATAGATATGGAATAGTATCTAAAGAAAAGGATAAAAAGATTGTAGGAGTTAGTTATAACACAGAAAATGGAATAAAAACTGTAACTTATTTTAATGAGTCTTTAAAAAAGAGAAATAAACCTCTTTATAATATAAATGATATAATTGGGAAGTAGATTGGTATAACTAAGAAGAACTTGATATAGATTTATCTTTTAATATAAATAACTGGAGAGCCGAATACATTGAAAGGTGTACGTTCGGTTCGGAGGGGGGTTCTCAAAAATCTGCTGTAATTTAATTATAGTAAGACGTTGGGTTCCTACCCTACAAAACTACTACTTGTATTAATTTAAGTGCATACTTAGCTATGCAAGGATATAAAATATTAAATATAGATATTGATCCTCAAGGTAATACTACTAGTGGATTAGGTTTTGATAAGAGAAATGTAGAGATTTCTATATATGATGTTTTGACTTCAAGGGTTAATATAAATGAAGCAATAGTACCCTGTGAGCTTATAGATAATTTCTATATAATTCCTTCAATAATGGAGTTGGCTGGATGTGAAATAGAATTAATAAGTAAGAAGAATAGAGAAAAAATATTAAAAAATAAGCTGAAAAATTTGAAACAGGATTTTGATTTCGTATTTATAGATTGTCCACCATCTCTAGGATTGTTAATTATAAATGCACTCACTGCATCAGACAGTGTGCTTATTCCAATTCAATGTGAATTTTATGCATTAGAAGGCGTGGGACAATTGATGAATACAGTTAAATTAGTTAAGGAATCACTGAATACTAATTTAAAAATTGAAGGAGTAATTATGAGTATGTGTGATACTAGGACTAATTTATCAAATCAAGTTGTTTTAGAAGTGAAGAAATATTTTAAAGATAAAGTTTATGATACCACTATACCTAGAAATATAAGACTGGCGGAAGCTCCTAGTTTTGGACTACCTATAGTGCTTTATGATGATAAGTGTAAAGGTGCTGAAGCTTATGAGGGATTGACTAAAGAATTTTTACATAAGCAAAAGGAGTGAATGTATTTTGAATAAGAAATCTGGATTGGGAAAGGGCCTCAGGGCACTAATACCTGAAAATACTTTTGATATTGAAGAAGAAAATCAAAAAGACATTAAGTATATTAATATTGATTTTATAGTTGCAAATAAAAATCAGCCCAGAAAAAAGTTTGATGAGGATAAGATATTGGAACTTTCTCAATCAATAAAAGAGTATGGTATAATACAACCTCTTGTGGTTAATAAAATTGAAGATAACATATACGGTATAATTGTAGGAGAGAGAAGATGGAGAGCTGCCAAGTTGGCTAATATAAAAGAAATACCTGTAATTATAATGAACTTATCAGATAATGAGATTTTGGAAGTTTCTTTAATAGAAAATATACAAAGACAGGATTTAAATCCTATAGAAGAAGCTCTAGCCTATAAAAAATTGGTTACTGATTTGAATTTAACTCAAGAAGAATTAAGTAATAAGATTGGAAAATCCAGGACTAAGATTACTAATTGTATAAGGCTTTTAAATTTAGATGATAGGGTTCAAAATTATCTTATAGATGGAGCCATTACTGAAGGACATGGAAGAGCTTTATTAGGTTTAGTAAGTAATGATTTACAATACAAGTTAGCTAGAACTATTATAGATAAAAATCTTACTGTTAGAGCTGTGGAAAAACTTATTAAAAATTTCAATTTACATAAAAAACCACCGCAGAGCGAGATTAGAGAACAGAATATTTATTATTTAGACATAAAAGACAAGTTAGAAAATTTATTTGGTACAAAGGTTTCATTAATGGATAAGAAAAATAAAGGTAAAATAGAAATAGAATATTATTCTCAGGAGGATTTACAGAGAATATTAGATATATTAAAAATCTAATTTGTTTAAAAATGTTTCACATGAAACATTTTTAAACAAAAATTCTTTTCATATATATAAGGGGTATATTGTTAAATAAATTAAGAACCATTCATTTTTAATTCCTATGAAAGGAGAAAAATATGCAAAATATCGTTAAACTAATAAATGGATTACACATATACATTATAATTGGATTAATTATAATTATAATAATATTATTTATTATGAATATAGTAATTTTAAAATCTTTGAATGGATTAGAGAAAAGATATAGAAAATTTATGAGGGGATCTAATAATAAAAATTTAGAAGAATTTATTATTGGATATTTAGATAGCATAGACGATGTGAAAAATCAATATGAAAATATAAAGGAACTATATAATAGTTTGAATTCTAAAGTGAGCTGTTGTATACAAAAAATATCTGTTATAAGATATAGGGCCTTTGAAGATGTAGGAAGTGATTTGAGTTTTTCAATAGCACTACTAGATGAAAAAAATGATGGGGTAATAATTACAGGAATATATGGAAGAGATGAAAGTACAACTTATGCTAAGCCTATAGATAGGGGCCTGTCCAGATATGGTCTATCTCAAGAAGAACAACAAGTTTTAGAAGATTGTATAAATAAAAGAGTATAGTAGTTATTAAATAAAAAACTCCTTGAAATACTTGTAAATTTATAAGGAGTTTTTTTGTTTTTTTAAAGGGTTAATATAATCATCTAATTTTATTAATAAATAAATCAAAGATTGTTTATTTAAAAGATGCATTAAGCTTCCACGTTTTGGATAAAATTAGTATTATTTCTTCCACCAATAGTCTTTAATATGGAATGATATACGCCCTTTGAAATTATATCTGCCAATTGCATAACAGTAAATAATCTTGTATTTTGCAAGACCATAAATTCCATTGCACCACATATGTTTACAATGCCTGTTATACTTAAATCGCCTACTTTTGGAAGTGACTTATTCATGGCAGAACCAGGGTGAAGAGGTTTGGATTCTAATATTATTTTACCTACATTTTGAATATTGCCTAAACAGGCATCAATTGCTATTGTGAAAGGATCATTATATTTAGAGTTTATTTCATTTATTATGTTGGAAATATTTTTAGCGTGTACTGGATATTGAAGATTTCCATATAGTGCAACTCTATTTCTTACTAGAAATTTTAACTTATCTCCTACTATGGGACCTAAACTGTCTCCGGTAGATCTGTCTGTTCCTATACATAATATTACTATAGTTCTTTTGGATTTGACTATAGGAAATATTTCATTACTAATATTATCTCTTAAAGTGTATATTGAATTTTTGGCTGCGGGATCTATTATTAATTTTTTAATCATAAAAAACCTCCTATATTAGAATCTTTACCACATAGAGGTTTTTTATACTACAAGTTCATATATTTTGTTATAAAATTTAGAGCATATCAAGTTTTCTAAATATATTAAAAAATACCACTAGAAATATACAAAATATCATTCCAGATAGACCATTTGCTTTTAATCCTATAAACAATGCTGCAAGAACTGCTACAGGATGTATTCCCAAAGAAGATGAGACTATCTTAGGTTCAATAATTTGTCTTATTATAGAGACTAATATATAGCATATAAGCAGTCCTATAAATGTAACATAATTTTTAAATACTATTAAGTAAATAAAAGCTATAGGTATATATATGGTTCCAATCCCAAGGATAGGAAGTAAATCTGCTATAGCACATATTATACTTAATATTACGGCATATTTAACTTTAAAAATTAAAAATACTATTATGGTTTCTAAAAATGTAAATGAAATTATAATTATGTAGGAAAGTAAATAATTACCTAACATTTTTTTAGCCTCAGAATATATTTTTAATAATTTATCTGTTTTGTCATTTGGTATTAAATTTTGCATATTTATTTTGGAGGAACTTATATCCTTTGTAAAAAAATATGTAGTTAATAAAGTAAAAAGTATTACCATTAATATATATGGTATTGTAGCTATTAAATTTATTATATAAGATACTAGTTTACTGGATAAATCTACTACTATATTTGATGTTTTGGTAACAAAATTTGTAAAGTTTTTTTCTAAGGTATTTATTATATAAGGATCCAAATTATTATAATATTTTTGTAATTTATAAAATGAGTTATATATATCTGTTGAGTTTTTAGAAATATATATTTGAGTATTTTTACCAAATTGTATAGCTTCTTGACTTATAGTGGTTATTCCAAGAACCAATAAAGTTATTATTATTGTAAAAAATAATACAGTTGTAATTAAAGATGCAATGCTATTTTTAATTTTTAATTTTTGTGAAATAAAAATTGTAGGTCTTCTAAGTATTAATGCACATAAAAGAGCCAGAACAAAAGGTAGAGTGTAATCAAGAGTATTAAAAAATATTAAAAAGAGTATGGTATAAACTATAAAAAATATACTAATTTTATCAATTTTGTTTATTAAATCACTCATGAGTATATATCAACTCCTCTAAAATTTTTACTATTATTTTCATTATTAATAATAGTATTAGGATATATTTTATAATTTACATAATAATTATATATATTATTAAATACGAAGCATATTTGTTATATAATTATATCGTGAATTAAAATAATCTATGTATAATAATTATAAAGTAATATAATAGTATTGTATATACTTAGAGTAGTAAAATTTTACATACTTAGTTGAGTTATTTAAGAGTTTGAGGGAATTTTATTATGAAATATACTTCTTCTTCATCTAAATTTTAAAAGAACTTATTAGGGTCTATAGTAATTATTGATATGAACAACAAATTAATTAAGCCTCAAGAGAATATAAAAAAGGTAAAATTTAAATAGAGAGAAGGTGAAAACCGCTGTAAATTTATTAAAATTAATGATATTATAAACTTCAAAAAAATAAAGTTTATTCAAAGAAAAATTTCAAAATATAAATAATCAGCATAGCATCATATTTATGGTAATGTTGATACATTATGTTTTTTATACAGAAATTTAAGTTTTTGAAGCAATATATCAAATAGAAAGAGATTTATTAATAATGTATAAATCTCTGTAGATTTTATTAGATTTTATGTAACGGAAAATATGAAAGAAAATTTAACTAAAATATATAAAAGTTTGAAAATACCTAAAGAAAGTATATATAATTTTGGTCAAACAGTGTTTAAAATAATAATTATAGTAATTGTTATGTATGTTGTTATTAAACTTGGAAATAAAATAATAAATAAGTATGTTTCTAAACAGAAAAATTTTAAAATTTCATTGGATGATAAAAGGGCTAAAACTATAGGAGCTATCTTGAGAAGTGCATTGAAGTATGTAGTATATTTTTTCGGTATATTTAGTATTATTACTGTAATATCACCTAAAATAGGTATAACTGGATTGACTTTTGCAGGTATAGGTGGAGTAGCATTGGGACTTGGAGCACAGAGTATTATAAAAGATATACTAAATGGTTTTTTTATATTATTTGAAGATCAATTTGCAGTGGGAGATTATATAAATATAGATGATAAAGGTGGTATTGTGGAAAGTATAGAATTAAGAATTACTAAGATAAGGGATTTTAACGGAGATTTACATATAATACCAAATAGCCTAATAACTAAAATTACAAATCACTCTAAAGGAAATGCCAGAATTATTATAGATATAGATATTGCCTATGATGAAAATATAAATAGGGTTATGAGCGTAATGTCGGAATTATGTGAGAGGTTTAAAAATGAAAATTCTGTTATTGTGGAAGGGCCTGCAGTTCAGGGTATAACAAGTATTAAAGATGATAGAGTGACTATTAGAATAGCTGGTAAGACAAAAACAATGACACAATGGGATATGGAAATGAAACTTAGAAAGGAAATATGGGAAGTATTAAAACAAGAAAATATTAAAATTCCTTATTCATTAGTAAAAATTTTAAAGGAGGAATAGATATATGAAAAAAATCTTTTATATTGGTGATATAGTACAGATGAAAAAAGGTCACCCCTGTGGCAGTAATGAATGGCAAGTTATAAGACTTGGTGCTGATATAAAAATAAAATGTTGTGGCTGTAGCAGGATAGTAATGCTTCCAAGAAGTAAATTTGAAAAAAATGTAAAAAAAATCATAAAGCAGAATTCACCTGATATACAAGAGTTATAAGTGTATGTTATAAATTTTCTATGCATAAAAAAATTAATTGATTTTATATAGAAAAAGTAGTAAAATAAGAAAACGTAGTCCCTGCTGTGAAAATTACAGCCATTAGTCCGAGGGGAGGAGGTGGAATTCAATGGGTAAATATGAAACTATATTTATATTACATCCGTCATTAGATGAGGAAGGTTATAAAGCTAATATAGAAAAATTTAAAGGTGTAATAGAAAATGGTGGAGGTGTAATAGAAAACGTTGATATTTGGGGTAAGAGAAAGCTTGCCTATGAAATAAAAAAAGTTAACGAAGGATATTATACTCTTATAACTTTTAATGCTGATCCTACATTGCCAAAAGAGTTAGATAGAATATTTAGAATTACAGATACAGTTGTTAGACATATAATAGTAAAGGATGAAAAATAGGTGGTGTTTTAATTGAATAAAGTTGTTTTAATTGGAAGATTGACTAAAGATCCGGAATTAAGATTTACACCAGGAATGGGAAAAGCGGTTACTACCTTTACTATAGCTGTTGATAGAAGATTTACTAGAGACGGACAAAGAGAGGCAGACTTCATTCCTATAGTTGTATGGGGAAAACAGGCTGAATCTACTGCTAATTATATGAGTAAAGGAAAGCTTATAGGTATTAGTGGCAGAATCCAAACTAGAAGTTATGAATCTAGAGACGGTATTAGAAAATATGTTACTGAAGTTATTGCAGAAGAAGTCCAATTTCTTGAATGGGGACAGAAATCTGTAAGCAACAATAACACTGAAAATTTATCTGAGGGTTTTGGCAAAAACTCAGGCTTTAATGAAGATATCTATGGAGAAGATATTACTCCAGTTGATGAGGGAGATATCCCATTTTAAGAGTAAGGAGGGAGAAGCAGTATGGCAAATAGAGAAGGCGGAAGAAGAAATTCTGGAAAATTAAGAAGAACCAAAAGAAAAGTTTGTGCTTTTTGTATGGATAAGTCTGAATTTATAGACTATAAGGATATAAATAAATTAAGAAAGTATGTCACAGAAAGAGGAAAAATTCTTCCAAGAAGAATTTCTGGAAACTGTGCAAAACATCAAAGGGAATTGACTAGAGCTATTAAGAGGGCTAGAAACATAGCTTTATTACCATTTACAACAGAGTAGTTAAAAAGTGAAGAATTTGTATTCTTCACTTTTTTTAAACCTAATCTTAAATTATACATATAAGTTTAAATCATCACTTCTATTTTATTGCACAAAAATGTAAAAGAAACTAAAATATAATTAAAGAATAGGAGGAGAACTGTATGAAAAAACAAAATTTTAACATAATGTATAATGTTAAAATGATAGAGGATTTAAAGGCGGATCTTCTATGTATAATAGGGGATTTTTTTAAATTACTCACAAAAGGAAGTAATGTAGCACAACAAGCCATATTAGATTGTATTTCTGGAGCAATAATAATATTATATTTGCTTTCAGAAAGATTGGGTTACTCTCATACAGCTGTAGATGAAACTATAAAAAAGAAATTAAAAATTGGTATAATTGAAGAGGATAGAATAGAAAAAGATGGAAAAGATTTAACCAAGTTATATAATTATCTTAAAGACAGAAATTGATGGAGGTATGTATGCAAGGTAAAACATATAATGTAAAGGCTTTAGTAGAAGCCAGTATTATAACAGCATTTACAGTGGTAATAGTTCTTATGAATATATATGTACCTATATTATCTATAGTTATTAATTTTATAATACCTATTCCTATAGCAATACTATATATAAGACAAAACTATAAGGTTACTTTGATTTCTGTGGCAGCTAGTGGTATATTTATAGCAATGCTTTATAATCCTATAAGTGCATTATCCTCTATATTGTTAATAGGGCTCACAGGAATGACTTTAGGATATTGTATAAAAAATAAAAAAGGGTTTGGAAATACAATTATTTTTTTAGCTATATCTTTTGTTGTAGGAATAACATTTTATTTATTTGTTTATACCATTTTTATAAATAAAGAGGGTATATATGGATTTATCAATGAAATGTTAAAAGGATTAAAGCAGTCAATGGAATTGAGCAAAGATATGTATAAAAGATCTGGAATGTCAAGCAGTGAAGCTGCTGCAATTGAAGAAGTATTTAGAGTATTTACACCAGAATATATTATGAAGTTTATTCCAGCTGTGGTTATAATTTCAGTATTTATATTATCCTATTTAAATTATATGGTAACGTTATTTGTACTTAAAAGATTAAGATATGAAGTTAACGAAATTAAACCTGTTAGCCAATGGTATATGAATATCAGATTAGGTACATTAATTGGATTAATTCTTGTTATAGGAATGCTGCTTGATAGAAGGAATATGATTATAGGAGGATATTTGGCTAATTCAGCAGGTACTATACTTCAATTTATACTTTTATTAGATGGTATAACATTAATTACATATTATTTAATAGATAAATACAAAATATCTAAAAAGATTGTGGCATTAATAATAATATTTACAGCTATGTCAAGATTATCTTTATTTTATGTTATTATAGGATTTATAGATATGATATTTGATTTCAGAAAACTAGATCCTTATAGAAAATTAGAAAAATAGTAACCGGGGGCTTTATTTGATGCAAGATAATTATAATTATTTTATAACTAGTAATAAAGTGTATATGGTGATAATTGCGGTGCTGGTTTTATTATTAATTCTATATGGACATATAATAATTGGTAGCATAGCTATTGCTTTATATGTGCTGCTTGTAATTTATAATATAAAAAATACAAAGTTTAGAAAAAATGAGTGGAAAAAATTTATAGAAGATTTTTCTTCGAAACTTGATGTAGCCACTACAAGTACACTTGTTAAATTTCCATTTCCACTTGTTATAATAAAAGTAACTGGAGATGTACTTTGGTATAATCAAAACTTTTCTTTTATATTAGAAGGAAAAGATATATTAGGTCAAAATATTAAAAATATTGCAAGGGACTTTAATATTAAACAGGCGGTGAACGGAAAGGAAAGTGTATTTAAATATATAAAAATAAAAGATAAATATTATGACATATATACAAATATAGTAGGAACTTCAGAAAAATCTAGGGATAAGATTGTTATATTATATCTTTATGATGTAACAAAGTCTCATAATATGGTAAGTTCGATAAATGCCAATAAAGATACTATAATGCTTATGGAAGTTGATAACTTTGATGATGTAGTTAAAGCTATGGATGAAGATGATAGACCACTTATAATAGCAGAAATAGAAAGAACTATAAATATTTATGCACAAAGTTTAAATGCAATGATTAGAAAATATGAGTCAAATAAATATATATTGTGTATACAGAACAAGTATATAGAAAAAGAAATGGAAAAAAAATTTGAAATATTAGATACTGTGAGAGAAATAAATATGGGAAACAAGCTTGCAGTAACTTTAAGCATAGGCATAGGTAGGGGAGGAGCTACTCCCTTAGAAAATGAAAAATATGCAGTATCTGCTAAAGAACTGGCATTAGGCAGGGGTGGAGATCAATCAGTTGTAAAAAATGGAGATAAATTACTATTTTATGGAGGAAAGGCCAAAGAGGTTGAAAAAAGAACTAAGGTAAAGGCAAGAGTGGTAGCTCAAGCATTGGTGGATATAATAAATGACAGCAACAATATATTTATAATGGGTCATATTAAACCAGATATAGATTGTTTGGGTGCAGCAGTAGGATTACACAGTGTGGTAAGTTTACTTCATAAGGAGTGTCATATAGTATTAAATAATCCAAATGAAAGTACAAAACTTATATTGGCAAAAATAAAGGACGAAAAGGAATATAAGGATGTATTCATACATAGTAGGGATTGTGATGATAAAATGGATAAAAACAGTCTCCTTATAATTGTGGATGTTCACAGTGAAGGCTATGTAGAAAGTATGGATTTGGTAAATAAATTTGGTAGAATAGTTATAATTGACCATCATAGAAGAACCACAGATCTTATTAAAGGATCACTTTTAAGTTATATTGAACCTTATGCTTCATCTACCTCTGAATTAGTTACAGAAATGTTGCCATATATGGTAGAAAAACCTGCCATAAAAACTATAGAAGCAGAAGCTCTTCTTGCAGGAATATGCGTAGATACTAAAAATTTCTATTTTAAAACTGGAGTAAGGACTTTTGAAGCTGCTTCATTTTTAAGAAGACTAGGAGCAGATACTATAGAAATAAAAAAATTTTTCTCTTATGATTTAGAAGCTTATTTAAAAAGGGCTGAAATTATAAAGTCAGCTAATATATATAATAACATTGCCATAGCAGTATGTCCGAAGCAAATAGAAAGTATACTGTTAGCAGCTCAAGCAGCAGATGAATTGCTAAATATTACAGGTATTCAAGCGTCTTTTGTTTTTGTTAAAATAAAAGATGAAATATTTATTAGCGGAAGATCCCTAGGAGATATAAATGTGCAAGTTATACTTGAAACATTGGGAGGGGGAGGACATATTACTATGGCAGGAGCAAAATTAGAGCATATTACAATAGATGATGCTTTGTTGCAATTAAAGGATGCCATAAAGAAATATGTTAAGGAGAGTGAAAAATAAATGAAAATTATTTTATTAAAAGATGTAAAAACTCTAGGGAAAAAAGGTGAAGTTATAAATGCTTCAGATGGATATGCCAGAAATTATTTAATACCAAAAGGATTTGCAGAAGAGGCAAATAAAACTAACCTCCATATATGGAATAATAAAAGGGAAGCTGAAAGAAAACAGAAGCTGGCCGAAATTGAAGCAGCACAGAAGCTTGCGGCAGAATTAAAGGGAAAAGAAATAAGTTTATCCGTTAAATCGGGAGAAAATGGGAGAATATTCGGTTCTATAACCGGAAAGGATATTTCAGATGAATTAAATAAAAAATTTAAAATAAATATAGATAAGAAAAAAATAGCGGTTAATAATATAAGACAGATTGGTACTTATGATGTGGAAGTTAAATTATATCCTGAAATATCTACAAAAATAAAAGTAATTATTGCAGAAAAATAAGGAGGAGAACTCGTGAAGTTACAATTTATTGATGGTTTGGATAAAGAAATGAATAATTCCATACCAATAGATATTCAAGTTAAAGTATTATATGATTTATTAAAGAAAGTTATGGATGAAGCTACCATAAATGATAAGGTAGAAAAATATAATCTTCAAGATTACATAAATAGTGATGATGTATTTAAAAGAATATATGCTTTGAATAAAATAGTAAGTAATGGAAAAGGATTAAGTATTATACCCAATCAATCTAATATATATAATGCTTTAGAGGATACCAATAATTGGCTTGCGGAGACTTTAGCAGAGAGATATGTGAGAACTAAAATTGAAAGAGAAGTAGAAAGAAATGTTACAGAACGTCAGGACAAGTACATGGATGATGTAAGATTAAGTATTATAAAGAAACAAAAAGGGCCAGAAAATGCTAAAACTTTAAAAAAGTATGCAAAACTTGAGGTACTTGATTCTAAAAATCTTAGTAAAAATATACAAAGACTTTTAAGACCAGAAAATTTTGATGAAATTATAGGTCAGAGAAGAGCAGTAGAGTCTATACTTTCTAAAATAGCATCCCCTTATCCACAGCATATAATCTTGTATGGACCTCCTGGGGTAGGTAAGACCACTGCCGCTAGAATTGCTCTTGAAGAGGCAAAAAAATTAAAGTTTACTCCTTTCAATAAAGATGCTAAATTTGTAGAAGTTGATGGGACTACACTTAGATGGGATCCTAGAGAAATTACAAATCCTCTTTTAGGTTCTGTACATGATCCTATATACCAAGGTACCAGAAGAGATTTAGCAGAAGGAGGTATACCTGAACCAAAGCTTGGACTTGTTACAGAAGCACATGGAGGAGTACTTTTTATTGATGAAATTGGAGAATTGGATGATATGCTCCAAAATAAATTACTAAAAGTTTTAGAGGACAAAAGAGTTGAGTTTTCCTCTTCGTATTATGATCCTGATGATGAAAGTATACCAAAGTATATAAAGTACTTGTTTGATAAGGGAGCCCCAGCAGATTTTTTACTTATAGGAGCTACTACAAGGGAGCCAGGGGAAATAAATCCAGCTCTTAGGTCAAGATGTACAGAAGTTTATTTTGAACCCCTTTCTGTAAAAGATATACAAAATATAGTGGAAAATGCAGCAGCAAAATTAAATATAGATATGGAAAATGGGGTATCAGAACTTATAAGTAAATATACTATTGAGGGAAGAAAAGCTATTAATATATTATCAGACGTATATGGATATGTACTTTATAATAGTGGCATTAAGGATTTAAATAATAAAATTAAAATTACAGTAGAAGATTTAAAAAAGATTATATCTATAGGAAGGTTTAAATCCTTTGAAGATGTGTCTTTAAAATCAGAATATGAAGTGGGGCATATTTATGGATTAGGAGTTAGTGGATACATAGGTTCTACTATAGAAATAGAATCAGTGGCATTTAAGGCCAAGGAAAAGGGAAGAGGAGTTGTAAGGTTTAATGATACAGCGGGAAGTATGGCAAAGGACTCAGTATTTAATGCTGCTTCGGTAATAAGAAAAATGACAGATAAAGATATAAGTGATTATGATATTCATGTAAATATAATAGGGGGAGGAAGAATTGATGGGCCTTCTGCAGGGGCTGCCATCACAGTTTGCATAATAAGTTCTCTTTTAAATAAGCCATTAAAACAGAATATTGCTATTACAGGAGAAATATCATTAAGAGGCAATATAAAGCCTGTAGGTGGAATTTTCGAGAAAACCTATGGTGCAAAAAGAAATGGAATAAAAACAATGGTCATACCTGTAGAAAACTTAAAAGAGGTACCTAATGATATTGAAGATATAGTAGTTGAGCCAGTATCCAATATTGAAGAATTAATCAAAATAGTGTTTTAATATAGTATAGAAATAAACTTTTGTAAACTTAAGGAGTGAAGATATCCATGGATGCACCTTTAGGAAGTATACCTCATAATTTGGAAGCTGAACAAAGTGTAATTGGTTCAATGCTTGTTGACAAGTCTTCTATAGTTGAATCTATGGAAATTTTAAAAGTTGATGATTTTTATAGAGAATCACACAAGATTATATTTGAAGCCATTTTAGATTTATATAAAAGAGATATAGCTGTAGATATAATAACGTTAACTGAAAGTTTGAAGTCTAAATCTAAATTGGAAGCTGCAGGAGGAATAACCTACATAAGTGAATTGAGTGGTTCTATAGTATCAACTGTAAATTTACAGTCTTATATAAAAATTATAAAGGATAAATCCACCCTCAGAAAACTTATTAAAGCCTCTACAAAGATAATAGAAGAAAGTTATAACAATCAAAATAATGTAGAGAAAACTATTGATATGGCGGAAAAGTCTATATTTGACTTATCAAATAATAGAAAAGTGTCTGATTTTGAACCTATGAATGTTGTACTTGAAAGAGGATTTTTGGAAATAGAGAGATTGTTTAATAATAAAGGTCAGACTACAGGCATAGCCTCTGGGTTTAGGGAATTAGATGCTAAAACTTCAGGATTTCAAAAGGGTGATATGGTTTTAGTAGCTGCAAGGCCTTCTATGGGTAAAACTACTTTTGCATTGAATATAGCAGAATATGCAGCCTTAAGAGAAGGTAAGAAAGTGGCTATATTTTCTCTTGAAATGTCAAAAGAACAATTGGCATATAAATTACTATGTTCTGAGGCACATATAGATATGCTAAAGCTTAGAACTGGAAATTTAGAAGATAAGGATTGGGAAAATATTGCCAGAGCTTCAGGCCCCCTAGCTGAGGCAAAGATATTTATAGATGATACTGCTGGGATATCTATTATGGAAATGAGATCTAAATGTAGAAGGTTAAAAATAGAACATGGTATAGATATTATAATTGTAGATTATCTGCAGCTTATGAGTGGCGGGAGGAGTTCGGAAAGTAGACAGCAGGAAGTGTCTGAGATATCTAGATTTATAAAATCTCTTGCAAAAGAGATGCAGTGTCCTGTTATAGCACTCTCACAGTTATCTCGTGCGCCAGAGGCCAGATCAGATCACAGACCAATGCTTTCAGATTTAAGAGAATCAGGTTCTATAGAACAAGATGCCGATATAGTTATGTTCTTATATAGAGATGAATATTACAATAAAGAAACAGAAGAAAAAAATATAGCGGAATGTATTATTGCAAAACAAAGAAATGGTCCTACTGGTACTATAAAATTAGCCTGGATGGGGCAGTTCAGTAAATTTGGAAATCTGGATATGATACATCAGGAATAAGAATAGGGAACTATATTTTTCATATAGTTCCCTATTTTACTATGAGGTTATAGAGGAAGACCCCAATTAATGTATTTCTATTTTGTTACTATTTCCCTTTCCTTTTTCTAATTTTGGAAGTTCAATCTTTAGAACTCCTTCTTCAAAAGAAGCATTGATATTTTTTTCATCCACATTATCAATATAAAAACTTCTCTTAAATTCACCATATCTTCTTTCTTGTCTTATAAAATTTTCTTTATTGTCTTCTACAGTGTCGTCTCTTTTAGCGGATATTGTTAAATAGTTGTTGTCAAAGCTTAAATCTATAGCATCCTTTTTTATACCTGGAAGATCTGCTTCAATTAGATAGGAAGTATCAGTTTCTTTAAGATCAACTTTGAGTCCATTATTAAATAAGTTCATATTAAATGGTGTTAAAGAATCATTGTTAAAGAAAGAGTTGAAGAAGTTTTCCACATCATCACCTTTTCTTATAGAATTATTTCTTTTAAACGGAACCATATCAAACATAATTTATACCTCCTTATATACTGGTTATTATTTATTAATTTTTAATACAGTTACATAATATATCAAAAGTCAAAGAAAGTCAAAGTCTAAAAGATATAGATTTCTCTACTAATAATTAGAAATTACTATTGAGAAGTATATAATTTAGTATAAACGATATATTTAAAAGTAAACTAATAATTTTAATGAATTTTACCGGTTAAGTAGATGAAACATAAAAAAATTTTTTATATTTGATTATAAAGAAAATTTGTATTAAAATAGTATTATATGTTTTGCTCTTATAGTTCAGACGATAGGGTATTAATTTGTAATGGCATACATAAAGTTAGTAAGGTTCTGAATTATTTTAGTTACAAGTGATTTAAAAGTTAAAATTATTTTCTTATATGCTGGTGTAGCTCAGCTGGTAGAGCAACGCACTCGTAATGCGTAGGCCGCGGGTTCGATTCCCTTCACCAGCACCAAAAACCAGCCACGTGTGTTCCGTGCAAAACGCCTCATGCTCTTGGTGATAATCAAATTAATTTTTCCGGAATGGCAATCTTCAATCATGCATAAAAAGTTAACATGCCTATACATGGAAGTAGCAGAAACACCCTCGTCGGCGTATATTCCTGCTATATAATTTGCAATAACAAATAGCTAACTTTATAGGGGTAAGAGCTAGTGGATATATGCACATAGTTTTTTCAATATAGCCTTGTCCTCTTTTATTGAATCCAATGTTTTTCCCCACAGCAGGTCAACGCATAGATATTTTATCTTTTCCTCTTTACCATATAACATCATTGTGGTTTCTATGAATTCATCTTTTTTCTCATTAAATATGTCCTTAAGGTTAATTTTTTTACCCTTTTCACGTGGCCTGCCTGTTCCTGAATACTTACCTGGTTCTGTATAAGCTACAAAAGACATTTTAGCTTTTGTAACAATATAGAGCACGTTAGCTGCACATTTATTAAGTTCTGAAAGTCTTTTGAGTGCTGGCAACGATAGAAAATATAGAGAGACTTCCTCATAATTTTAGCTGCACCAAAGCTATTTTCAATCATTTGCACAATATGAGAGCCTGTGTTTTTATCTGATTC